>Ga0209138_1000233_pt1 | contig 57128 bp, 38 predicted proteins | sample SaaInl3SG_22_DNA_FD_184645 | JGI IMG/M metagenome (GOLD analysis project Ga0209138, IMG submission 184645) | Marine microbial communities from expanding oxygen minimum zones in the Saanich Inlet - ESP_153SG_22_DNA (SPAdes) (version 2) | ecosystem: Environmental > Aquatic > Marine > Intertidal...
ACGTGCAGATGCGACGATCACATCCTGCCCATTCGATAGTGCTAACAAACTCGCTGCGAGAACTCTTTGACGCTCGGCAAGTAATTGATCGGGGTCCGCTGTACTGGTTGCATTGAAGGAGATATACACAAAACCTTGCTCTTCAGCATTTGCGATCTGCTCCGCCGTTGTTGGCGACACTGATGCCGAAACTGCAAATATTTGCTCGACTGGCTGAAGCACTGGGATATCGGGGGTTTCTGATAATTGACCTAGTCGGATCCAATGAGCCACGAGGGCGTACTCGATTCCCTGGGAACCAATCGCGAAGACGGGCGTTTCCCTTCTCGCCAAACGAGCTTCATTCGACGCTGAGATCACCCCCCCGCAAAACACATAAACAGTCTCGACCGCAAGCATTGGAAACAAGGAGCTACTGACGGCAAAAGCCTCAGAAATTCGACTCTGGCCTATCAACACGTCATAGACCGTCAACGCTCGACAAACCGATTCAGTGAGGAATACTGAAGAAAAACGGCGAGTGATAGAGCGACAGACGCTACCTCACCGTTGGAACCAACATGCACTCACACTCACCTGAACCGCAAACGAAGATCACTGGGTGCGATCAACGATGACGGATCTGCAAGTGGCTTCACCACTACTTCCATCACGAGCTGGCGAAGCTCTCAGCCGTTGTACCCGAGGATGATTTGATCTACCCGCAACAACTCAATCGTTTGCTCGATCACGGCTTGCTGCTGTGGCGTCGCTGCCTCAATCGCTGACTCGAGAACTTCGATTTTCTGAGTTGGATTCAGTCCATCAAGCATCGGAGCAGAGGTCAGATCCGCCGACTCTTCAAGTTGCCGGATGATCTGCTGTATCGCGCTTTGGCGGACCCCTTCAGGCGACTGACTCACCAACCGGATCAAGCTATCAGCGCGTGTGTTCGCCATGGCCAATCTTGGATTGACAGAAACGGCGGGCTCACTTGCTGTTGAACCGGCTTCCTCAGCGACCGCTGGAGATAAGACTGCCGATGGTGTCACCGCCACCTGAGATGAGGGGGCTGCATTTGTGGTGACGCTCAAATCACCAGACCGAGCAGTAATCCCAGATGTCGTGATCGATTGAGAACTGTCATTTTCAAATCCAATACCTGACGTACCAATATTCGCGGCGATGAGATTTGACGAATTCGAGACGCTCGTTGTCACGACATCACCACCAATGGTTGCGCTCACAGAATCTGCCTGAATCTCAGATGCCTGTAGCGTCACATTTCCGTCAACATTCAGATCAAGATTGTTGGCAATTTGAATCCCAGACGGACGATCGACCTCGGCGGAGTTTTCTGCAGAGAATCCAACCCCTAGGTCTGCACTGGTGGTCAGTGCTGACGACGCGGCGCCTTGGTTAGCGGCGGGATCTAAATCGAGATCAACGGTCACGCGATTATTGGTGCTTTGTGCCGAATTCGAGACCAGATTCCCTCCGACGTCAATCGATGCATCGTTCGCAGCAATCGTTCCGTTCTCGAGTGTCGTGTCTCCGCCCGTTGTCAGAGTCAGAGTACCGGCGTTGATACCCGCTTGCTGCCCGAAGGTCGTGCTGTCGCCAACGTCAAGCTCAAATCCAAGGCTTGCACCGCCGCGAGCGCCGCCCTCAGATCCACTCGACTGACCACCTACCGACACTTCGACACCAACATTCACATTCGATGCTTCTGTCGCTGTGGTGCGGATAGTCAGGTCTTCCTGCACATCAATCGCCACAGCATTTCCTGATAACTGCGTATCTTCTAGCAAGACTTGTCTCGAGTTAACATTGACGTTGTCGCCAAAAATTCCAGACTGAGATGCCGGACCACTTTGCGATGATTGATCAAACGAAAAATCAAGGGAACCCGAGCCACCGGATTGCCCCTCTCCCTGCTGGTTTGCCGATACTTCAACCGCAACGTCAAATCCGAACGAATCAGCGCTCTCCGTATTTGCTCGCGCGTCAATGGTATCGGCCGTAATCGTCGTTGTTCCCTGTGATCCAAGCTGTACAGACCTCAAGGTCAAAGTATCCGATACCTCAGCCGTTAGGTCGTTCCTAGCAGTCAGCGACGCTTGCTCACCCGTTGATCGACTACTTGATTCAGAGCCTCGAGCCTCAACCGCTCCTGAACCCGAGTCTCCAGTGATTCCAACTTCGACCTCGAGAGATCCCCCATAGCTCAGTGTATCTCGCGTGCTTTGTAGAGTGACTACTTCTAAATTCTCAGCATTGACATTGACGTTCTCTGCTTCAACGTTCGATGACGCTATCAGCGCATCTCGCGCTTCGATCGTTAGATCGCCACCGACAGTCAAGGAAGAGTTGTTGACAGTCGTTTGATCTTCGGTTGAATACGACCCATCAACCCCAACTTTGACGTCCTGATTCACCGCGTCAAACCCAACTGTGACTCCCGCGGTTGTTGTCTGCGAACTTAAGCGGTCGACTCCAGCCTCTATGGTCACCTGATCACCACGTAAAACCGCATCGCCACCAACATCGATATCGGAACCGATTTGCGTCACCGTCCGACCTTCTTGCAGGAGATCCCCACCAATCTGGAAATTGTTCCCATTCGATGAATCCGATTGAGTGGTAGTGACTTCAACTCCAAGCCTGGCGTCGATGTCACCGTTGACTTCAAGCAGATTCGATCCTGACGCAATATCGCCAACAGACGAGGCTTCTACAACATCCCCTAGCGGAGTCGTACTTGGTTGTTGACCACCTGAATCTTGAAGTCTTTGCAAGAACGACTGAGCTCCTGTCCCACCAGTGCCACCTTGAGCCCGAGAAGTCTCCGAAATCCTTCCATCTAAGGCTCCCTGATCAATCGCAGAGACGAGTTGTCCGCTGATTGGACTAATTCCCGCTACGATCTGAGTCACATCGCCAGACTCGATACCCGCAGCAAGCGTTGCAACCTGTTGAACGCCTGGTATTTGATTCAGAAGTGCATACCCGTCTCCCGATTCAATCGCCTCAATCGTACCCTCAGCAATACCCGCGAGGCCTCCACCGGTGCTCCCCAAGGCTGAGGAGACACTCAAATCGATGCCAACAGAGGTTGTATTGACTTCGTCTCTCAATTCTTGGAAGCCCGCCTCTCCGTTCGCGGCGATCAGGGAAACATCTCCATCAACATCGCCATCGGCGCCAGCAATGATTGCATCACCCGATCGGGCATTGAGGGATAGATTACCGCCCACATTCACCTGACTTCGCTCAGCGACAGCCACTGAATCAGAAAGCTCGACGCCCACTGAAAGCGGGGACTCTTCTGAATTCAGGATATCTCCTGGGTTCACGACAGCTAAGCCAACACTTCCACCCCGTGTCTCCACAACATCTTGCGCGGACGCAATGCGGACGTCTTCAGCTTCAATACTAGCATCACCGCCAACCGTTAAATCGACGCCAACAAGCTCAGCGTCTCCGCCAGATCGAATGGTAAAATTACCGCCCGCAGACGAACTCGATTCACGAAACCGAGTCGCATCGGTGGTGCTGCCTCCGGCCTGAATATTTCCCGTTGGAATTAATCCAGTTCCACCAACCTCTGCTCCGATCGAACCAGAGATACCGACCGAGGTTTGTGACGATTCCTCCGCGATGGCAGCAATCGTCACATCACCACCGGCATCAAGCGTGATGTCTTGGCCTGCTTCAAGATCGGTACCGATGAAAGAGGCATCACCTCCAGAATTGACGCTGACGTTACCTCCTGCGCGGAGTCCTGAAGAACTGGTACTCGTGCTAAACCCAGACGATACGTCTAATCCGAAATTTGTGCGCGTTCCAACTTCCCCATCAGGTGTACCCGTGGCACCCTCAGCTGTTCCGCCACCAGCATACACTTCTTGAGAAACCCCAATTTCAAAGCTCGAGTTTGTGACCCGCGCTTGCGCCGCAGTGAACGACACGTCATTTTCCGCATCAACAGCAATGTCATTATCAGCGATGACCTCAGCGCCGACTCCCCGAACATTTTGTGCGCGGAGTGTCACGTTATTTCCGGAAACGGTGGAATTCACGAAATTTGCAGTCTGTTGTGATTGACCACTGAGGCTTAATCCCCCTTCAGCGGAAGCATCGGCACGGTACGATAAACCACTGCCGCCTGCTGACGCAGATGCTGAGCCGCCTGCGGATAAGGCAAATGAAGAGCTTTCGGTGATAATCGCATCAGCGATTAAATTGATGTCACCTTGTGCGGCATCTAATACCGTGTCACCAGCGGAGGCGATATCGGACCCAATACTCGTAATATCGCCTTCGGAAGAGACAATACGAACGTTACCCCCGCGAACAGTTGCGCTACGGTTGGTAAATCCTTGACGGAATTGCCCACTGATCAGATCCTGACTTCCCTCTGCACCAACCTCGGCATTGGCTTCAAACGAACCGAAGCTATCCCCCGACGCAGATGCCTGAGCGGAATAGGATGAGGAGCTCAACCCCCCAAGACTAATGGAATCCTCAAGTGTGTATACGTCAGCTAGATTCTGCTGATAGAAGCCCTCTCGGGCATCGATTAATACATCGTTTGTCGCCGCAAGGTCGGATCCTATGTTAACAACCTCGCCCTCGGTATCAATTGATAGATTATTGGCTGATTCGATCGTCGCGCCGACAAAATCAGCGTGTACCGTAAAATCTTGTTTCCCGGCTAGTCGGCCTAGATTTCCAATCTCCACATCTGACACTTGCTGAACCACAAGTGCTTCGTTAACCAGATCGCCGGATGTATTAATCTCAAGATTCCCGTCTTCTGCCGTTGCGCGAATCGCGGCACCACGGTTGATCAGGTTGCCTTCATCTTCATCAATCGACGAGATATTCAAGCTGACTGAGCCGCCTTCGATCGAAGCAGTTGGCCCCGCTGTTCGATATAGCACGTTCCCCGAGCCCGTTTGCGCAACTCCGACGACAGTCAATGTTTCATTCAGTAGATTCTCGGCTTCGATTGCGACCGTTCCATCTGCCTGAATTCTCCCTGTGTTAGAGACGTCCGCGTTTGTTTCAATTGTGACGCTCTCGCTCGCCACAATTTGCCCAACAGGCGACAGCTCAATGGCATCAGTCGTTGGAAGGTATACACGTGGAACCAACACTTCTCGACCATCAACGGTCTGTGATTCATACCAAACGATTGGCTGATCAAGCGACGCGATTTGGTCGTCTGTCAATGCTTGTCCGAGCTCAATATTGGTATTTTGGTTCGCAAACGTAGCCGCATTATCATACAAGCGCCGCAATTGATCAGTCGCTCCATCGGCCTCATCGATGACAACTGTTCTCCCGGTTTCATCCAGCAACTGATCCCGGATGATCCGCTCCTCGACAAAAGGATCGGCAAAGAATGTAATGCTGTCTGTGTCGGTCTCACCAAGTTGCGCAAGCAAATAGTCCTGTGACAGCTCAAATTCTCCGCCTGAGACGCGAGACGAAATCAAATACCGTCCGTTTAGATCATTATTGACCGAATAAAGGCCGGTCAGCTCAAACCCTGACGGCGCAATCGACTGCCAATCAACTGCTCCCGGTGCCCTTGATCCGCCAACTCCCGCCAACGATGCGGATGGGTTAACACTCGCTGCAGCGTTGATGCGCTGACCAATTGCGCTTTCAGTGACACGTGAATCCTCTTGATTCGGATTTGACTGCTGGACGAATCGAACGACAGAGCCCGAATCGGCGCCGTTCTGGACACCACCCGCACCTCCGTCGAGCGAGACGTTCGAGCCCTGGACCCGTCCATCCGATCGGATTCCTGATTGCGTGTTGATAGTGACGTTGCCGTTCGAGAGAATCCGCGCCTCACCGTAAAGCGATCCATCGGCGTTGGTGTAATAAGTGATCTCACCTCGCAAATTTTGCAGTGTCGAGTCGTTAATACAGTTGGCTTGCCCTGCCAGACAGGTTCGATATTGATCACCCAAATCAGAGATTGATATGTTGTTACTTCCGTTGTAAAACCGTCGGCGTTCCGCGTCACGGACCGTTGTCGTTGACAGCGTCCGGTTATCGATCTCGTCAGCCGTGATCGTGATATCACCGCTCGCCTGAATGGTACTCGCCTCGTTTAACACCAGATACGCTGAGACCGTGAGGTCGCCTCCCGATAACAACGCTGCCGCTTCGCTCGACGCGTCATAACTCTGACTGCTACGCTCTCTTGTAAAGAATGCGTACTCTTCCAAACCCCAAGCGTGCCGCCTCAAGCCCTGCTGCTCGTTCCAACCAGAGCCGGACGTCGATCGTTGTGTCACGAAACCAGAGCCCCGCCAGTTACGCAACGTATCCGTTGTTATAGTCGTATCGTTGACCGAATAGATCGAACTCTCGCTGTTCTCGATCTCGCCCCCCAGAAATGGAGCCGTAGTGGTGAGGTTCACGTTGCGACCCTCAATCAGAGATCCATCCAGGTTCCGAATCGACTGCGAGGCAGTCAACCCGAGGTCACCGCCCGAATAGATCGCGGCCTGCCCGGTGTTCTCGATCGTGTCAGCAAAGACGGCCGCGTCGCGACCCGCCGCCAGGAGCGCGCGATTGCCTCGATTGGTCACGAGGTCGATGCGATCATTCACCGATCCAATCGCGAGGTCTCTACCGGCACTGATCGAGCCCTCATTATCGAGCTCAGACCCTAAACCGTTGCCATCGATTATGATGTCTTGCTTTGCAATCACGCCGTTCTCACCACTATTCGTAATGCGATTCGCTGCAAGGCTGACATCTTTTTCTGAACGTACTGACCCTGTATTCGCGATGGTCGTAGCATCGATTGCAACATCACCGGATGATCGCAACCGAAACTGATCACCGATGACAGCTGAAACACTATTGCCATCCACATCGACTCGTAGATCAACGGTTAACGTCAGCCCATCACTCGATCTCACTAATGGAATCGTCACCACCGTGCCATCATTGCGCTCAAGTTCAATCACCATGTCGAGCGACTCGTTATCTGCTAACGCTGGAGAGATATTGAACGTGATTACAGCGCCATCGACTGACGCAGACGTACCACCGACTTGTGAAATCGCATCAGCAAGGCCACCGGCAATCTCGTTAATCCGCTCAGCGCCCTCGGCCACGGTAAATGATGCGGTTTGCGATGCTGTTTGGATCAACCCTGCGTTCGTGACCGACACACCCGCAATATCAACGTCTAAGCCAATAACTGATCCAGCAGCTTGATTTGCTACGTTCCCGTCAGAATCAATGACCACTTGGCGCTGTGCTCGGATATCGGCGTTGTTGGTGATATCTTCTGAATTTCCCGTCGAAAGGCGAACGTCATTTGAGGCCGACACGGACCCACCGATGACCAAGTTACCATTCGAGTCGATCTCAACATTCCCGGCTGTAGCCTCGAGATCTCCCGCCAAACCAACACCGATCCCGCTCTCAGTACCGATAATATTAATTTTACCTGCGGTCACTGAACTGACGTTAGACGCATCAATCTGTAAACCGCTAACGGAGCCAGTCCCAGCTTTTTGAGTGATGCTTCCACTCGGACCGGACTCGCTTTGGCTGCCTGTCGTGAAGTCATACACATTTGATCCAGAAATCACATCAACACGATCTGACCCCTCGATGTCTCCGCCTAATAGAATTTGACGAGAAATGATGCTGATGTTGGAGTTATTCGTCCCAAGTGAGCCGTTACCATCAAGCCCCCCTTCCCCTATCGAAACAGCACCAACATTTCCACTCGTATCAAATTGAATGTTCCCTGTGGAATCATAAGACACCGAGCCGGTCGTCAATGCCGAGTTAGGGGCGTTAATGAAGGAGCATCCGTTACAGGAGATACCATTAGGATTAGCGATAATTAACCCGGCAGAATCTCCATAGACTTCAATCGCCCCCTCGATGCTTGAGGTGTTAGAGGTGGTCACTTCGTCGATGATGGTCGAGGCTGATTGGCCGCTAAAATTGATATTGGCGCCTATTGAACCACCGTCAAGCACACTGGTCTCGTTTCCGGTCGTACTATTGTTATGAATAACGCCGTCTTCGCCGACGTTGAAGGTATCGAACTTATTGTGAGAGATACCTGCGGCTGAGGGTGCCACGATGTTGATGACGTCGATACCACGGTTCGTCGAGGTCGTGATTGACGGCTGAAACTGCGGTTGCACGTTTGGATCAACGATAAACTGATTGTCAGCAATGATATCCGCCGAAACGACTGCACTGATGACCGACGCAAGGACCGTTAGTCTCATGGTATTATCCCCTCTATGTAGCGAAAGAATACCAAAAACTCCAACCCACGTTAAGTCTCTGTCAGGAAACAGATTTTCTCACACAATACCTACGGGCACACAGCCATCCTGACACCGGAGCTGTGGGACGCCCTGTACATCTGACCAGCTACTTCAAAGTGCGTTTGTTGCCGCAGTAATCCCTTTTAACGATACATCGACTGCAGCTGGCTGCTGGGAATTGACGCCCCGATAAATCACGCGAGCTTTGGCACCACTTTGGAGCTCATTCATGAATGCCTGATCCATTCCCATGCGGACGATGCAGCCATTATTAGTGCACGCGAAATATTGAGCTCCCCGTTGCGCTTTGTCATCAACCTGCAGAGCGATACCTGGACGCAAATCGACACCGAGCGGCAATACGAACTGCAATAAAAAAGCATCGTTGTTGAGTTTCCTGACGGTCGTCTGCAAAATCCGCGCGCTTTGACCATTATCGAGTTGCCGAGTCAGCAATTGAGTCGCTGAACATTGCTTCTGACCATTTGCAGTGTCTCGGCAGACGTTAGTCCAATCACCGTGCTTTGTAATTTCAGGCTCGGCCGCGATTAGAGAATTAGAAAATCCTAGTAGGCAGACCAATACGCTCCGTAATATCAGTTTCATCTCTGTACCCCTTGGCGAGCCAACGCCGTCTGTAAGTTAATGGCCTATTGTTGAATCTCGCGGTAAGATAGCGCCCCGTATACGAGGGGTCAACGAATTGAAGTCTATCGGAATTGCAAGCGGGAAAGGTGGCGTTGGAAAAACGACAGTAGCCACAAACTTGGCGTGCGCTCTGGCGAAAGCTAACCACAGAGTCATGTTAGTCGATGGGGACCTCGGTCTTGCGAACGTTCAACTTGCCCTCGGAATACATGCCAAATTCAACCTTGGCCACTACATTAACGGCGAGAAGACGCTAGAGGAGATTGTCGTCGACAGCCCCAGTGGACTCAAAGTATTGCCTGGGACCTCTGGAGACGGGGCGCTTGCAAATTTAAGCCCAGATAGGTTGAGTGCGTTCATTAAAGAATTGATTGCGGCAGTTAATCCGATCGATTTCTTAATCTTCGACGCAGCCGCTGGGATTTCATCCAACGTCATCCCACTCCTCAAAGAGTGCGATCATTCGATAATTGTCGTCCGCGACGACCCAAGCTCGATCGCGGATAGTTATGGGATTATCAAAATTTTAAAAAATGAGCATGGCTATGAGTCGCTGGTTCTGCTCGCGAACGGTGTCGAATCAGAGCAAGAGGGCCTAAGCCTTCATGCCCGAGTCAACGGGGCCTGCAATAAATTTTTAGACACGACCGTCGCCTACATTGGACATGTCGTTGAAGACTCCTCGATCAAAGACTCAGCGAAAAAATACCGGCCGGTCATCGAAGCTTTCCCTGCCTCCAAGGCATCCTCCAATTTCAGGGCGTTAGCGAAATCAGTGGCCAGCCTTTAACTACTGATCACTCGTTACTTCATCCCAGCTGGAACCGAACGCAACCCCAGACAGCGCATCGTTATCGCTCGGGTAAATCGAACAAGTGCGGATCGTGACCGACGGATCTCTGCGAAACAGCTATAACCCTCTATCGGTAGGTAAACGACGCTTTCACTCCCCTCAGGAAGACTCACCGATAACTCAGAGTCAACCCCTGCCATGCTCGCCGCTGCGCCTAGGACTGTTCCTGGCCCACCAAAAAACTTTCGACCACCAGCCTGAAATTCAAGCTGACCTGAAACAACAATCACTCCTGTCGACTTCAGGACCTTATTCACAGAGGCCGCCGTAGACACCGACTCAAAGAACTCATCCATGCCGAACACAATCTCCGAAAACAAAGTGTGGAGGTGTCTGTTCTCGCGACGCTCCTCAGGGAGTGAGAGGGGATCGAGTGGGTCAAATGCATACAGTTCAGGAATCGGAATTTCTTGGCTTGCAATGTTCTGTTCGTCGTCCGAGTTTTCCTCGTCCACTTTCAACGACTCAGTCTGCACGTAATTTTTTTGAATTTGCTCGAGCATCAAAGCCTTGAAACCAAGGTTTGCGGGACGAGACTGCTTGCTCAAAAATTTACGCCATTTTGAACCCTCAATTTCCAGGCAACGAGCATTGGTGAGCGCTCGAGCCGATGCACCCCGACGCCCCTCAAACAAGAGAGACTGCTCTCCGAAAATCTCGTTGACCTTCAGGGTTCCGTACGATCGACCATTCGAATCTGAGAAGATCTCAATGTCACCGTCATCGATCAAATAAATGCAGTCAGCGAGTTGCCCTTCGTGGAACAGAACCTCTCCTTTCGGAATAAAAATATCGTTAAACCCCGGGTTTTTCTCAGAAGGCCGGCGCATAATTTGCTCGGAGGTCGTCTTGGTGTCGTCGGCGGTAAAGTAATTCGCGCGTCTCGAGCGATCTCTGCGCTTTGCTAACCGCTTGGTGGCTTGCTCTCTGGCTTTTTCTTCCGCCTCGCGAGCACTTCGGTCTTTGGCCTGCCGTTGTGATTGGACGTCCTCATCAGTGAGGCGCGCCCCACCTCCTTTTCGGTGGGCACCGGTTTTCAGCCGCTCCCTCATGACCGCCACTCGATCGAAGACTTTGAGATGCTCCTCATCGACGAATTCGTCTCGATTACCAAGAATCTTCAAAGTATCAAGATCTGTTTCCTTCGATTCCTTGGAACCTGCTAATCGATCACGAACCCGAGCAGCAAGCGCCTCACTAGACTTGTTAGAACTCGATTTGTCTTTCATGCATGCCTCTTCACTCAAGTGCTCATACAGAGGGGTTTATTAGGCCAAGGCTGGATCCAGAGCGTAACCACCAACTTAATTTGGAGTCACGGAATATCCACCCGCGCTAATCCTCATCTGATTCCGCTTCACCTGACGCTTCAGATGTTACCTCGACTTGGCCGTCTTCTGAAATTTCGATCACCTCAATATTGGTAGATACGATGATCTGCCCTAGTTGCCCGTTACTCAGCTGCGCCTCATTGACTCGAATCGCGTCAGGCATTGACTGTAAATTCGTTAATGGATTAACGGCCGTGATGGGGTTATCGACTGCCGCGAGCTGCGTCTCTGCAGCGTTGGATCGCTCGACCAGGGCCCTTGAAGCGAATTCCTTGTCCCTGTCTTCAACCGTCACGCCTTGCGCTGTCGTTACCAACGCGTCTGTTTCTGCGGCTTTTGCTACAACAAAAGGATCCGATGCAAATATGACGGCGTCTTTATCAATCACTTTTTCGGCTAATTCATTCGACACGTAAACCGAGGACAGATTCGCTTTCGTGACAGATGCAGAGTCTGGCTTAAAATAGGCTCCAGAGCTTGCCGCACCGCGAGCGTAGGACCCGATATGCTCGAATCGGGGTGTTCCAACCGAAACGAGGCCCGCCCAATCTTTACTTTGTTCGCTGTAAGCGGCGACTGCATCACCATTGAATTTGTAGGATAGTCGTGCTGCGTAGCCTGCACCTGAGTTCTTGGATGCGTTAATGAACTGATTCCCATAGCTGTAAACATAAGATTCATTCACGATATCGCTGGCTGCTGTCAGGCCAACGTCCCCGAACATACGAAATTCGAATATATCCGTGTCTTCAGGCGTACCCATGATCTTGACATAACGCGTGCCCCCTGTTCCCGAGACAGAAATCAATTGCCCGTCAGACGCAGTTCCATCGGATTCCGTCGTCACTACATTGAAATCAAAGTCTGCTGATAACCCCGTCTCCATCGAGACTATAATTTCATTACCACTCACTGTTGTAGTGAGACCATCAATCTGACGAATGGCATCGGCAAGTCCGACAGCGACAGCATCACGAGACTGCGCACCAGAAGTCGCGGTAAATAAGCCAGACTGGTAGGTGCCATGGATCTTCGCACTACCAGAATTCTTCACGTCCAAACCTGCCTTGACGTCCACAGCCATTGCAATGAGCTGCCCACTTAATGAGTTTTCCACGTTGTCCGTCGCATCGATTGCAATCGAACGTCTCGCACGGACGGTACCTCCATCATTCCCGAACGATCCGGATGAATTGATGGTGGTATTTCTCGCCGCAAGAATTGAACCCTTATTCACAACATTTGCTGACTCATTTGTCGTCATGGAGACGTCTCGCATCGCATAGACCTGGCCTCCGCTCATAACACTCAGTTCGCCGTCAGAACTAATTTCAACATTCGAGCTATTGGCGTTCATCTGTCCGGCCATGCGCACCCCGAGGCCGTCTTCGGTCGCTACGATATTAATCTTTCCAACGTTGACCTCACTGATCGCGCTGACATCAATCTTGTATCCGCTGATGCTGGCTGCTGGTGTTTTTTCTGTGACATGGCGAAGCGGATTAGTCTCTGACCCGCTTCCCTTCGAAAAATCATAATCTACAGATCCTGTGATCAAATCGACCCGATCCGAATTCCAAACTTTTGAATCCGAGCTCCCGCCCAATAGGATTTTTCGCGCAATCAGACTGATATTAGAGTTCTTCGATCCGACCGAAGTACTACCATAACCGGCGGCATTAAGCCCCCCCTCACCTATCGTCACAGATGATGTGTTCAAACTCGTATCGATCGAGATGTTGCCAGCATCGCCGTAGCTCACGATCCCTGTGGTTAATGCAGAGTTTGGCGCATTGATAAATGAACAGCCGTTACATGAAATCCCATTGGGGTTGGCAATGATCACGCCAGCTGCATCACCATAGACCTCAATTGCACCTTCAAGCGTACTGGTATTCGCGCTGGTCACTTCATCGATGATGGTTGAGGCTGTAAGGTTGGTGAAGTTGGGATTCGCGATCAAAGTTCCACCATCGAGGACGCTGGTATGCGCTCCTGTCAGTGAATTATTGTGAATCACACCCTCTGTGCCAACGTCAAACTTCTCGAACTTATTATGAGAGATGCCGGCGGCGGTCGGCGCTGTGATGTGAATGAACGGAATATTCTTGTTCGAACTCGTGGAAATTGACGGGCTGAATTCCACGCTAGCAGACGGATCCACGATGAATGACCCAGCACCAAAAGCTGGAGCAGTCCAGCTGATGAGGGTCACTATGAAAATCCTGCTTGGAATCATATCGATGATCAACCCCTACTGGAGTTCGACTCCCAACCCTTTGGCGATCGCAGTCGAGAGAACGACATTCTTGATATCGCGCTCATTGGCCTTGGGTTCATAGGCTAATCCTCCCACCGGCAGAACAGCAACCGTTCCAGGAAGGACACCCATTGGCCCGAAATTGAGCCGCTGCGGATCTGCTTGATTCGAATGCTTGAAATCCACTGCGAGCCCAGTCAGCAGTCTGTCTGTCGATCGATTGGTTACCTCGAGAACAAAGATCAACCCTTGGTCTGTGTCTTGATAGCGCCCACCGAGCTCGATGAGGCTCGCGTTCACGTCACGCGCATTCAGTTTGAGGCAAACCTGAAGCAAATCGGCCGGTGCGACAATTGGGCTCTGATTCTCATCGATACAATAATTAAACGCCTTGAGTGTCCCAGGTAACGGGATTTCTGCAGCCATAGAAATGGGTGCAGTCATGAAGACACTAGCCGCAACGATTGCTTTGATAGTCTGTCGTTTCATAAATCGCTTTTCCTAAAATAAATGCTCAAGTAACTTGCCGGTCGCGCCAATATTGTCATTGGAAGCGGGTGAATCACTCACTGGCTCAGTGAGATTCGGATCGATGTCATTTTGATCTCTGACGGTTCCACTATCTGTGTCGTCTTCGTCGTCCAGTGTAATTCCCGTTGCACCAACCAAGGATCCGCCGCGAATGTGAACACCTTGACCATCGAGGCCGGTTCCAACCAAATTAGAGAGATTGATCTGCCCCAGGCTCGCTAAAAAACTACCGCCTTGGTCTTGGCGCAAAATTTTGACAAAGTCCCGGGATAGATAGCCCTGATTGCGTTTAGTGACGTTATAAGTAGGTAGGGCCTCCGCTAGGACACGGATCACTCCAGTATCATTCGCAGCGTAAATGTTGATCGCATTTCCGTTATCGTTTTCAACGTTATTCAGTGCCGTAACCCGCCCACCGACATTGGTGAAGTAGCCCTGATTAGCGGCTGTCGTGGCTGATTGATAAATACCTGACAGGTTCGATAACTGACTGTAGTCGACTGCGTCAGCAAATTGAGAGTCCGCGACAGACATTGCCTGAATCCGAGCGTCCAACTGGTTCTGCGCGGAAATGAGTCCCCCAGTAATCACGACACTCGACCCACCTGACTGGTCACAGAACCAACGACATGACGACTCTCTCGATGCCTGACCGCTGACAACGACCTGATTGACTACGGCTGACACCGCGTTGTCGGTTGCTGCATCAGTATTCAACCCACCGAGGAACACCGAACCATCTGACACGGTTCCCGATGCGTTGGCTAACCGAAACGTTTTAGGAGTAGCGCCGTCTACCCCCGAGAGGCCATAAGCGCTGGCAGATTCTGAACCAATCAGTAATCCATAAGCACCATTTTCGTCGGCTCCACTTGAGGTACGAACGACTTCTAAAGAAGTCAGGTCGGAGAACAGAGTCGGATCAGAACTTCGTTGATCATCGACATACTCAACAAAACCAAGCAACATCTCTAACCCATCATCTACCCCAGCTTCGGTCGCACCTCCAGTAAAGGTGTAGGTCAGTGAAGAATCACCGGATGCCAGCGTTAGTTCATTGGACGCCAGTGCGGACGCGTTATTATCCAATCCGGCATCAGCGAATGTCACCTGAACAGGCACATAATTCTGTGACCCATTTGCAGAGATTTCCCCGCCCACGTTATACAGCCGACCGTTAACTGTGAAATCCATTTGTATGTCACCAGATGACGCGGTGATATATGAGCTCAACCCATCGACAGCGAGCTCGCCGTAGTCATAGTGTTGAGTCGTCGAGGTTTTTTTAAACAAGAACCAACCAGAAGTCGTCGACGTCGAGGTGACAATTCCATCATTTGACCCAGACGCTCTTATGACACGGTTGTATATGTCCCCTCCGACCGAAAATGAGACACCATTATTTGAGATGATGCGAGCCGACTCGTTATATAGGTCACCAGTGGTTGTAATCTGAACCCCACCAGATCGTGAGTCACTACCCCCCCAACTGTAGCCGCCAGAACCGACCTTGTTACTGGCTGAAAATACGATGCCGAGACCACTCTCGCTGAGTGATCGATTCACAAAAGTGGTCGCCTGGATAGCCACTGAACCATTGAGGAGAGCCGCAGATTCGCTAGGAAGAATACTCTGTAGGGCGTAGCCTGTGTTCACGATCGCATTATTCGTATCAGTATCACCATCGATGACGATCGACAAATCCTGGCCGGCTGTGATCGCCGCTTGCGAAGATGCCGATCCCGTCAAAGTAATGTCGCTATCGGTTGCTCGGAGACTGAGATCGCTGACCGATGTCATTGTTCCCCCGTTCGAAGCCACAACTTCAATACCACCAGCAGAGGAAATCGAGAGATCACTCGCTTCAGACACTAAGCTCTCACCCGCAAACCGAAAGCCAGCCCCGGTATCATTGACGGTGATATTAATTGTCCCAGACTCAATCGCAGCCGAGGAACCAGTCACGTCGATCACATAATCTGTTCCACTCGCGGCCGTTCCGGTCGTCATTTTTGAGCAATCCCAATCAGCACTGTCGGAAACAATGGAACTGCCATCGCAAGATCCCGGATAGATTGACTGGAAAATATCGGCGGACTCATAGGACGCTGGATCAATCGTCGAGGTGTCATATTCGAATACGATCGTCGAGTCTCCCCCGTAAAGGGTGGTCACATTATCGATATCAAGCCCCCCTTCAACAGTAATGGTCTTCGCCATCAAATCGAGCCGAGGAAACGAGCCACCAACACCTCTATCGGTTACCCGAATGGCACCATCGTTGACATAGGCGACATAATAAGGACCGGCTGCGCTGTCTATGGTCGTTAGTGTGTCGCCAACTACTGATGTAAATCGATGAATATCACCGGTTGTGAGCATGACACCCGCGGAATTGACAAATGACCCACCGTCCACGGTAATCCCATTTGGGTTAGCGACGACGACGTGGGCCTTATTCCCGGAAATGGTTAAAGCCCCCTCGAGTGTCGAGCGATTTCCGCTAGTAACCTCATTGATGATCAGATCAGCTGCTGTGAAGCTCGCCCGCGCTGGATCATTATTGAGAGTAACACCCGCTTCGGGCACGTTAAAATGTGTGTAAGTGTTGTGAGAGACGCCATTCTGCGCAGACCGAATATCAACAGTGATCCCGCCAGCAACAGACTCACTCACCACTGGCGGAGGCGCTGTACCGCCAGCGACCACTCCATCTGACGCATCTGAAACGACTGAGCTTGACCACAGCAGGACGCAGATGACGGCAGGTAATTTCAGATTAGTATGTATATAGGTCATACGTAATCCTCGTGTACTTGTCCGGTTTTTTCGTAAACGTGCCAGTCTGTTTATACAGCGGTATCCCAGCACCAACATCCGCGCTTAGTTTACCGTAGTTAACCCTGACGCCATAACCAATACCACCTAACCCATTTTGGGATTCGAGGGCGTTATCATCGACCCAACCATAATCGATACCCACATATGGCTGCACCGATGGTAAGTACTTCGCCAACCACTTAGGGCCTAAATTTTCAGATAACCGGAACAATAAATCATTACGGATATATGCACCCGAGTCGCCACTGGCAGGAGAAGTGGAAAATCCTCGAACAGAGTACTGCCCTCCGATACTGATCTGCTCAGACGAGTAAAGCGGGTCCCTTGCATATTGGCCAGCCAATGACGATGACAACGTCACATACTGACTCAATGGTTTATAGAGGTTTGCGTTAAACTGGACTTTATCAAACTGAGCCCTGGGTGATGCGCCACTGAGATCTGTATCCTCACTCGCGTCAAACCACTTCAACCCATGTGACCAAGTTGCGCTGCCACTGAGGCTGAAGTCACTCAAGTGAGAGAAACTCGCTCCCAAACGGCCTACTGTCATTTTCTGATCAGCTAACTCGACATCATTGATCACACGATCAGAAAATTTCTTGTCGAGAGACGCTGTAAAATCAAGCGTTGATGTCTTGGTTTTAAAGAACCGGAACTTGGTATTCACGGTCTTAGTTTCGGATCGGCCGAATAGCTGGGTATTCGCATCAATTGGTGACAAATAGTCTGAGTAGCTGTAGCTGATCCCGTGAGTCCAGTACCCCATTGGGACTGATCCAGATACGGCAAGCGCGTTGGTGTCAAAACTTCCGATATGTGTCAACGACCAGGAGTCATTCAGGTTCAACAGATTATCACCATCAATTCCGATGGTACTCTTCTCAGATCCTTCGGCCTTGGTCACAAAATTATCGATACCTGCCCGAAACCGAAGACTTTTGGCTAACTGTTCCTTGGGTCGATCCGACAAGTCAATAATGGAATAGCCAGGCTTGGTTCCCGGGATCAAATTCATCGTCACCTGTTGCGAACGAGGTGCACTGATCTGATCAATTCCACGCTCAAGATCAATCAGCCGCAGAATATCGCCCTCACCGACAGGGAAAGCACTAGCAACCCTCGTTCGTGCAGGCCAGTCATTGTCCTGATACTGGATCCGCTCAATACGGCCGTCTACTCCTGTAAACTCGATGGTGCCATCGGCCAAATCCTGCGGGCCAATGTACACTCGAGATGTCACGTATCCAGAATCGACAAGGTAACCGTTGAGCGAATTCAGGGCTTTACCCAGAATTTCCTTGGTTGCACATTCACCAATCAGTTCGTTGGTTAAGGAGCGGACCAGTGACGGATTGAGGATTTCCGAATCATTCACTGCAATCTCGGAAATCTGAAAACAGCCTGGTTTTTTCGGCTTGCTAATCTCTTTTGCGTCGAGAAGAGCAACTTGAGTACCGTCTGTTTCGACGCCCTCGATAGGAGCTCGCATCGCAACATCTGGGAATCTCACCGCAACCATCGTGTTTAAGAGATCCGAAACCAAGGTATAGGTTTCAGAGCGGTAAGTAGCAGCATCAACGTTGCCGAAGTAACAGGTTGAAATGATCGCTGTCATCAGCGTGGAACGTCGCATTCTGCTCATTGCCCGTCGACACCTGTCGACGCCGCCTGATCTGAGTCAAGCTCACGCTTCAAAATATTGAGCATGGCCGCACGATGCTTCTGAGCCAATTGGTAACCCGCTTCAGCACTGATCTCACCGGCTGCAACGCGTTGTTCGACTTCGTCTAAAAAGCGTTCCATATTTCGAATAGAAGCTGCCCCAATTAATGCTGCCTTCGATGGCGCAACGTCATTCTTCGAAGGCGTGATTGGTTTTTTCTGGACGACTGATTGCTGCTGAGAATCCGATTCTCCACTGACCACGTCAATCACTAGACGTGGCTCCTTACCGTTACTTCCTGCTAGCGAAAACACCGAAACTTGGCCATCGGACGCTGGAAATGTTACTCGATATAAGCCGCTCTCATAACCAGCTTTACCGGACCATCCGTTGATCATCTCTGGGAAAGGTGCAGATGCGCGCGTCACTGTTTTCAGCCATAACACAGAGCCTCCAGTCACTGGCTCAAGCTCATAGCTCGGGATCTGGTCGGCCCAATCGAGGACAATCCGAAAACCATTCGGCTTTTGTGAGTGACGCACCGAGCTGATGGTCTCAGCGACTGCGACAAGCGGCAAGCTGATCAACAAGATGAGAAATCCCGCTCGAATCATCGCGACCAACCTCAAGAAGCGGCTTCGTTCTTTGCGATGCGGTCTTTGAAATCGAACGCCATCCTTCTGACGTCAGCGTTGTCATGAGACAACAGCTCTTCAATCTCTAGACGCGCCTCTTGAGTTTCACCGGTCTCCAACAACCACAGCACCCGGATAAAGGGATCAAACGGATCTTCCGACGCGCTCCCAGAACCTAGGGCTTCGGAGCTGGCGGCTGGCGCCTCACTTTCCTGGGTTGCATAGCCGGGCGATGTTGGATGCAGAATCACATTCTCAGGTAACGATGCTTCCATGGGGGGCACCACCGGATCGGCAGTCTCACCATCGGGCGCATCACCAAAGTGAAGTGAAGGTCCAAACTCATCAGATACTGTTGGCGATCCTGAATTGGGCAATCCAGCAACTGATGCACGGTCAGGAGTCGAACTTGACTCATCCTGCACAAGGTCGAACCCAAAGTCGTGATCGTCTTTTTGATCGAACTGACTCACCTCTGTCAGCGATTGATCCCATGCCTCGGAGGCGGTTGCAGCTGAAACAGCTTCTTCGCTCTCGCGATCCACAACACTCACCGATTGGTTCTCAAGGTTGTAACCCGCCATGGACAGTAAGCGATCGATCGATTCTTCATCATCACTGACTATTTCGCCATAAAGCTCTGATGTTTGGATAACCTGCCCAGCGTCAGTCGCTAGGGATTCCTGTTGGTTATCAATCAGATCCGTCATTGTCGCCTCAGATACATCATCGATTGACCCCGCGATAATGCTGTCTAGAGGGTCAAACTGAATATCAGGAATGCTGTCATCGACTGGTTGATCCCTTTGATCCAAACCGGCATCCATCAGATCGTCAGACAATTCAACGGGCCGTGATAGATCTTCAACACCCTCAACATGAACGTCTGATAATTGGGCCGACTGATCGTCGATCTCACCGAACACTTCGTCGCGAACTACGGATTCATCACGACTGTCGGTAGCAACATCATAGAGAGTCCGAGTCTTCAAACTGAGCGGGATGCTGACCAAAGGACTCTGAATATTTCCGTCGACGCCACCGTGGGCGATCAATGAGTTAGGCTCGACAACAAGCTTCGGTGCTGGCTCAGCCAGATCTGGAAGTGACTGAGGTTGGACTCTCTCCTCGAACAAAGGAGCGACGTTCGAACCGAACCCAAGCACTTGATTGCGCGCTTTCCTCGCAAGCCCAGTGTGAGGCCGCTTCGATGAACGACGTGGCGTTGACCGCTTTGGCCTCTTGTCTTCGCGGAGACCGTAGCCCCCGAAATTTGCCGCATCGCCGAGCGACATCGCCGGTTTTTTGGGATTCAAGTAGGCATCGGATGCCGATACCCGGCAGTCATCATACGCCGGTGACGCATACGCACCTGTCGTTGAGACCACGCTCGGCTCATCAGCGACCGCGTTGACTGGCTTGATCTCCGACACGACGTCTCCAGCTCTTTTCGAATATCCGCCGAAGGTTGGGAAATCATCGAAGACTAGTAACGACTTTTTCTTCCCTTTTTTGTTAGCCAGTGCCACAGAGATTTCGGTTTCTGCGTATTGAGACTTGAAAGCAGGCTTTGACTCAAATTCCTCAAAAACCTCAGTTGGCTCGGAAATTTCAGACTCATCGGCATCCAGCTCTTGGTGTGCAATCGCCATTTCTTCGGTCTCTAGAGTCTCAGTCTCGATGACCTCATCATTCTGTTCTGCACTCTCGTCGTACTGATTCTCAACAGCATGATCTGCAATCATCAATGTCGACTCTGAATGAACTCCATCCTCACCCGTTAACTCACCTTCGGCATCATGAATTGAATCAGGACTCACGACGACTGAGTCTTCATCGCTCATCACCGTCGCGACCGCGGACTCATCAAGGAAATCAGGATATGACATATCTTCAGTCTCACCGATCTGCTCACCGACCGATTCATCAGAATCAAATGGTGTATCTTCCGACTGGTTTGCATTCACATGACCGTTGTCGCCTAGGTCATCTTCGGCGTCCTGATCGCCGACGCCCACTTCTGCCGCCTGCTCCTGAGACGCCTCATTCACATCAACTGCCAATACATCGGTCACCACTTGCTCATCGGCAACTACTGGAGACGACGTTGCAGTGCGATCTTCCATCGTGTGTTCTGACTGATCATCAACAGTCGTGGATTCGTCATCCGCTTGACCCGGAATACCATCCACCGCATTCGTTTCAGCGGCCGCCAGCTCAGACTCCATCGGCGGCACGATCACCGCATCCTCATCGGCCTTTGACTCTGATGCGTCGCTGACCGTGTCATTGGGCGACGTAGCGATCACTCGAGAATCAGATTCGGACACCGACGCCTGCATCTTGGTCACCAGGGACTCCACGGCTAAATCAAGAGCCTCACCTGGATCGTTTGATGCCTTCTTTGGCGTGTCCGCCACCAGCATCTCTGCGTGCACCTCGGGGCTTGGTAACGGCTCGGCTTCGGGTAACGGAAGATCGACCACTGCCTGCTTGCGTCTCAGATAAACGAGGGCGCCAGCGAGGAGCGACAATAGAAGCGCGAGGGTCGCTAACACCACGATCTTGTTTTCAAGAGCCTTGGTGAGGGCCCAATCACCAAAGCTCGGGGGTGAGAACTCCATGGGAGGCAATACTGACGACCCCGCCACTGGAGCAGTTACCGAGATAGCGGAAGCCGTAGGACTCCGCACGACTACATTACCCTTGGATTGCTCGACAGCGGTAGGCGCAGCTGGGCTGACCGCCGGACGATCCAATGCGATCACATTAGCGTCCGCGGTTGCTGCCTGATTCAGTCGGTCAACGCGTGCCTGGAGATTCCCCAGTCGAGTCTGGAGAGCTGCCATCATCGCATTCTTGTCTGCCTGGGCGGACGCCAAAGCTGACCGAAGAGCCACACTCTCTTGTCGGAGTTGCTCATTTTCGGCGCGAAGCTCAGATATCTCCTGCAACCGAAGCCTAGAAACTTCGACTAACTTCGACAGCCTCGCGTTGAGCGCTTGAACTAACGCAGACTGCTTTTTTAATCCAGCGTTTTCTTGTTGACGATTGGCCCCAAGTGCTTGAACTGCCGCAAGGGCTTCCTGTGATTCAGTCAAGCTCTCCTTCAGCTTCTCATTTTCTAGCCAAATGGAGTTACGCTCTTTGCTGACTCGCGTCAGCTGGGCATCCAAGGAATCCACTTTAGAGGCGACCTCTGACTTGATGGCCTGTTCCTGGGTTGCCAAGCGCTGGCTCAGATCGCGAATCTGACCCTGAGCCGATTGCAGCTGTTGCTCAAATGATTCTCGATCAATTGCCCAGGCTTCTCGGGTCAACTGCAACTCGAGCGACTCGCCTTGCGCCTTCACCACGGGCGCGGTCATCAAAAACAAGACCAACCCACAAGCAATCTTTCTCTTCACTCGCGATTTCTGTTTCCGCAACATTCCGTTTCCCTCGGCACTACCTGCCAACACTTGAACAATTTCTTGCCGCTTTATTCATCTAAGCATAACAAGAAACCTATAACCTAATATTTTATAACAGTTTTTATTTTTTATGTCACAAAGGTGACTCTTTCCAATAGAGCCTTGTGGTTGTTTTTTATACAAACCACTACATCTTGTGGTTTTTCACATTGATCATACTTGGCATCAAGGCTTGAATAGCGCTGCTAACTGCTCATATCGGGCCGAAATTGAGTGATGGCAGTCCAAATTACAGCTCGAACAGCTGATAAAAAGTACGCGATTAGAAGCTTTTCAGTGCTCTCATCAAGGAGATTGTCACCGAAAAACTTCATCGCTAATGTGGAAATACGTTTAGTCACCGGCGGACTATAGAACAACTAATCTCCGCTGGCGTGGAAGTCGTTTCTCGAAACGCCAGCGAATCCTTCAATTAATGCAACCCTCACTCGTTTACCTTCCAACGATCGAATGAATCAGCAAACGCACTGAGTCACTCTTCATCAGCACGAGTGAGTGGGGGTTGACGAAATCGACACAAAACGATGCGCTAGATACCAGAGCTCGCTGTCGATGTATCACCTCCGATGTTGGCCAGGGTTTGAGTTCTGAGCAGTCTGAGATTATCGTTAAACAACTCCCAATCACTTGCCCGTACCTCTCGAGCTGATGATGGATTTAACGGTTTTCACATAACTATTATTGCAAGCAGTGAATGAGACCAATCATCGAAACACTTGAAAGACATGAACTGTTTTTCTGCAATGCCATTTGCCGAAGAGCCAATTCGCATCAAATGACCACTTGTCAGTCAGCGGACGCCTCGGATTTGGTAAACCATTTCGGTGACACATGCGAGACGGATCAGTAATAGACCGAAGCCTTAACGGAATTCCTCGCTCTGACCATCTCGCAACGCAATTAATCTATCGAGCCTCTCTTGCAACGAGTCAGCAGTCGAGCTATTCATTGCCTCCAGCAAATAAATATGACGCTTATAATTTGCGATTGAGGGGTAGTTGCGAAGTAATCGCTCGCTGCTCTCTGAAACCAAAGGGAGCATTTCGTGCTGATCTGATTCAACAAATATCGAAGCCATTGACGTCACTGCCAGGTCTTGGCCCAACACACCGACTATGGGATCAGCCATCCAATGCCATGTGGATTGCTGGTAATCAGCCCACTCTTGTAAATAAGTTTGCGTAAGCAACGTTTGACGCGATCGGTGCTCGGCGAACGCCAGATAGCCGGCCATGACAAACAAGACGACGCCGACTGGCAGAACAATGATTCTGCTTGCAAGTTTAGATACCTCGAACTCAGAGGTGGTGTCAGGACTGCTCAGCGAAATTGGAATCATTACCAGTAAAAGCCAATGCAGGGATGACATTAACAAAGGAAATTCAGTGAGACAGTGAAGGACAATAGGAAATAATGTTATCGATATCACCACTAGTCGGTGCACTTGGCTTTCTGCCAATCGACTCACCCAAACCAAGTACGGAGCGATTATGAACAACACGCCTAGTACTCCATACTCAAATAACCACTGGAGTAACATATTGTGGCCATGTCGAATCGAAAAAATTTGGCTGGCAAAGGCCGAGCCAACGATTTCAGGCTGCTCAAACACTTTACCCTGCACGCTCCATAGAAAAGGCTCACCGGACCCAAACCATGGGCTTTCAAGCCATAGCAAAAAATAAAGCTTGATTGCGTCAAGCCGGACGCTTGTTGAACTATCAATACTGACGGCTTCAGCGACTCGTTCAATTGAGTTTGATGAGGCCGTAGCGTCGAATACACCCACTAGGTATCCGACAAACAAACCGGCTACTGCTGAATAGATAAAAGGACATAGAACGCCAATGCGTCCGCGCTTGTATTGATAAACACACAAGAAGCAGAGAGAGAACGTCAATCCAATGAACCCCACCTTGGAACCCAGCAACATCAAAGCGAAAGCGCTAATAAAAATCGCAAGGCAAGTCAGCGCTACAGTTTTTTTCTCGACAATGTGGAACTTCATTGTGATGACAATGAGCCAAACAGTCATCGCTGCAAGAAATGAGGCGAATACGTTTCTTTGACCAAAGCCACCGAACACAGAGCTACCGAAAGCACTGAATTCCACGAACATGTGTGTCATCGGGACTTTGAAGGTTGCAAAAGAGACCAAACCAAATGCTTCGGCTAGGAAACCACCAGAAGCCGCCAGAAGCGTTATTGCTGATATTCGAAGCCAGCTTATGTTTCTGTGGAACGAATGAAAAATACACGCAGAAAACCAAGCAAAAACCGTGAAAAAAACAAGCTTCAGTGACTCCAGCCGCATTAAATGATCGTCAACTTGCATTGATTGGATCAACAAATATGCTGGAGGGAGAAGCAACAGAAGATGCAACCCGCCACCGCTAGTGACGGGACGATTCCTTAACCATCTCAGCCCGGCAAGAGATAAAACCAGGGTCAAGATACATAGGATTTCGACGTAGCTTCTTACACCATTATAGGATCCAAGATGCCCACCCGGCCATAGGACCAAAAATAAGAAAGCCCCTGCAAGCAGGGGCCCTAGACTCAAGAACAAAACGACCTTACAACGTAAGTTGATCCTGTAGGCTAGTGTCGTCTACCCCATCTACACACGGTATCAATGTAACCGTTTCTGTTGCGGTATCTCTCATGGTTGATGTAATCGCATACCCGTCCACTGCAAACCCTTTATCAGCAGCACACGTATCAGCAACGAAGGCACCGGAGGTGAGCGTAAGATCAGAACCATCAGCTTTTGTGTACGGGTACTTGAGAGTGCTTCCTAGCGCTCCGAGGCAGCTTTGCAACGTATCTGTGGCACCGCAACCTGTCTGCCCCTGCAGATTATTTTGAGCAGCGACCGCGGCGGCCTGCAAACCCCTCAGTAACTGCGTGCCCTGCGATTTCGCTGTATCCTTCTTTACACCGTCTAGATAGCCCTGATATCCCACGATACCTGCCCCAGCCAACACCCCGATGATCGCTACAACGACCAGCAATTCAATAAGGGAAAAACCTTTCTTCATCATCATATTTCCTTTTTATAATAATCGCTTGTAACGACCCAAGCATATTCACAGATCGGTTTTTTTAAATCAAACCGCTGAGTTAAGACTTTAGTCCAACCCTCGGCACAAATAAATTTAGCACAACGATTAGCATCGGACTCAAACCAGTCATAGAACGACTCAAGTGTTCCTGAAAATTTGCACAGTTTCCTTCAGGCCTATAATCGGCCAAAGCTTTCGCTTTAACGTCCTATCCACAGCGAGGTCGGGGACCTTGGCTGTTATTGCGAATTCCTTTTTCAATCGTTTGACCGGTTTTTACTTCGGTTCAACATACCGTGCGCCGTTGCCGTAACACGCCGGCACCCAGCCACAACAAGCGGCGAGGGCTGTATATTTAGATGCCTCGGCTTACGCTACTTAGTCTGAAAACGTCACACAAACATTTTGCGAATTGGCCTGATAATTCGTGCTATGTGTCCGCCAAGAACTTGCATCAAACCAATCTGACATCGTCCGATCCATTTGATTCCATGATCCCCCAGGAGACAACATTACACCACCGAGCATTTGTACTTCACTCTGTCCAGGATAATTGGCGCCGTTACTCCGGTTATTCACTATCACAGAAGAACACACCGAGGATTCAGCCTCTCGACGGGTAGCGATGATCCCGGTGTTACAAATCGCCCCTCCAGTCTCAATAGAACAGCCACTCACGGTCCATGCCGGCTCCGTCAAGGTTATCAATCTTGCGTTGGGACCGTAGGTTCTTTTCGTGCGACTCCCGTAAACGTTAGATAAAACAACTTCACAGGTAGCGCGGACTCCATCAGATGGATTGGTCCAAACAACATATCCCCGGTTACTGCCGTATTGCATGGTTGTGCATGCTTCGGGAGTAATACTTCGTGCTCGCATATAGTCGGTCATATGGGGTGGGTTTAAAAAACCTCCTGCCGTGATTGCACAGGAGGCATTGAGCGAACGCCTCGCACTATTAAAGCAGCTTGAGCGTCCCAATGCTGCTTCATTTGCAGCTAGATTAGGGATTTTCGAATGATTGCCATCAAACCAGCCACGAATAATTAAATTCGACCATTGCGTCGTTGCAGTACCAGAGCCATTAATCAAACGCGCGCGCAACGTCGCGTAGACGCCTTTATCAGTGCAGCCACCGCCCCACGCCGACCGATAGGCGTTTCCATTTGTAATACCATCATCAATACGGCACCCGCTCACTTTTTCAAGCTGAACGGTTCCAGACGGGTGAGTCAGTACAGTAGTACTATTCTTGGCAAGGTAGATATCACTGCCTGATATGCGGAACCCGCCTCGAGCTGTCGGTTCTCCCCACGTTGCGGAGTTATCGATCACTAATGACGCCACATCCAAAGCGGGAAGAGCGGATTCAGTCGGCGTTTCAAAAACCTCTGAACTAATACTTGCGGTCAATCCTGTTGCACTCGCCGTCGCCGTAAAGCCCCAAGCCGCAGTGTGATCTAAGTTTTCAAACGAAGCTGTAAACACACCACTATTAATTGTTGCGACCTGAGTGATAGCGTTCTGACCAGATCGAGCCGCCTCCACAATGATCGAAGTAGCATTCTCTGGAACGGATCCGGTCACGGTACAAATTGCAGTTACCGTCGTGCAGTCCACGCTGAAGGGCGTCGAACCGAACCCCGCAATTAAGCGCACGTCAGAGGTGCTCGGATCCGTACCAGCTAAAACTTCTGCACCATCATCAATGCCATCACCATCACTGTCGGCTACCATCGGGTCTGTTCCACGACTCACTTCATCGCCATCATTTAGACCATCACCATCACTATCTGCATTTGAAGGGTCAGTTCCGTGCGTATCCCGTTCTGCCGCATCTGCTAATCCATCACCATCGCTATCCCCATCAACAACTGCAACAGTAATGGGGCCAAGATCGACTCCGCTAAACAACCCTTGAGCGCTCACCGAGACACTGACTGGACACGAACCCACGCCCAGCGACTCAACTAGACCATCAGCGGTTACAGAGCAAACCCCCGTGGTAGATCCACCATAAATGACCGGAAAGCTGACCCCTCCAGATGCCAGGGTCGGCGGGAACTGGTAAGTGTCACCTACACCGGAGAGGTCTGAAGCTGGACCAGATGGCGCAGCCAAGCCAGGGTTAATAGCTGTGACTTCAAAAGATCCGGTGATCGTTGCATCTTGGTAATTGGGATCGCCAGAAAAGGTCATCGAAATTTCACATGTGCCTAATCCGCTCACTGTGACCATGCCGCCCGAGACAGAACAGACACCCGGAGCACCTCCACCGTAACTCAAACCCGTGGGTACTGGATTAGACGGACCAACAATATCAACTCCGCTCGGCAGTGGCTGCGTGAGCCCTGGACCCGGAGTAAAGCCAAGACTACTGAGCAAATTAAGCAACTGGGATTGAAAACCTGAAGGATTGGCACCGCCAGCTGGCGCTGGTAATTGCGAAGTAGAGTCTTGCACTGCCGGCTGACCAGAACCCGTGACGCCAGTAGAAAAATCCGCAAAAGCACTAGCCGCTGCGAGCAGCAGCCCACCCAGGGCGATAATTTTCTTCATTAAAGCTCCCCTAAACAATTGATTCAATTCTATCACGACGCCGGGACTGCCGAGCCCGGATGCGGACACTTGCCGGCAGGAATTGGCTTCTCAGAAGCGTCGGCTAAGGTAGTAAACAAATCAGCCCAGGTGTCCGTCGTCCTTACTGCGTCAGGAGCTGTGTTAGCGCACGTAACGATTCGAGTCGCCTCTGGCTCTGCATTCCAATTCGCACAAAAAACGAGTGTTTTCCCCCCGGGGACAGATACTTCGTATCCCGATGGAGCCAGCGGGGTTCTGGTCGCGTCAACCTCCCCTGAACTCCACTCAGGGTAGTTGGTCGTATCAGCAGGATCTCGATGGCCGTTAAAATAAGGCATCTGATCTGTTGAATCATAGGCGTTGTCGAACTTCGCGTTCAGTTGATCGACTAACGCGTCAACATAGCTAATACACTGATTCTGAATGTTTGGATCAGCACTCAACCAGGGCTGGCCGGACACACCGCTCTCTAAAACAAACAAATCGGTGTTAATGGACTTATCGATCTCTTGACGTGCATTCTCGACAACTTCAGCTTTGACACCATTGAGATACAGTTGGTAGCCAACAATCCCGGCACCAGCCAATACACCAACAATCGCCACGACCACCAACAATTCGAGGAGCGAAAACCCGAATAATTTCATATGATTCCCCAATTTGTGCGCTATTATTCACCAATTCAACGGTACTTACAACGCCCGTACCAAGAGCGAATGAAACGAGGCGCGTGCTGAAAGTCAGCAGCCGAATTCATTATAAAAGCGCGCCATAATTCCAGACCGTCGGGCTCTCCAAGTTCCGCACACAAAAGACTCGCCAAGGCCGGGCCACGCCAGGGTATGAACGATGCCCCCTTGTCACATACATTAAATATTCGCTGCGATTCATTTGGCGCGCCCCCAAAAGCAGGTGAGGTTCCACGAATCAGATCCAAACACATACTGCGCGCTTGCGCGCTGCATTCCTCCCCGCCCTTTTCAAAGAAATCTAATACGCGATCAACGGTCGCATCCTCAAACTCACCCGGATAACTTGCCTTTCTTCCTGGGTGTCCGAAGTCATGGAGAATTGCTGCTAAAACTGTCCCTAGAACTACATCTCTCGACAACTCCAAGCAATGCGCTTCAATCACGTGACACACCGTAATCACGACATCCCTGAAATGCGCCAGATTATGATACTCAGGGACTCGGGCACTTGAATTTTCAAACGACTCAACGGCGTCAATTGCAGCTCTCAAAACCAAGAAATCACTTTCGGCTAGAACAGTCGATAGCGACCACTTGCACCAATCAGACATTGACTCATCAGTGACCTCAGCCTCAAGGAGCTCGCCCGCCCAGAGAAGTGACTCAACAGGGAGGCCTTCAGGATCCGCAAAAAAATACAACGAACAGCGATTACCCGAGTCTAACGCCCGAAATCGATGAGCATCTGAACACTCCTTAATCAAGTTGAGTCCGAATCCACCGTCAGTGCCCTCTGATTGAACCGTCCATTGGTCAATGGGATTTGGAGGCGCGTGATCAAATACTGTAATCGAAACACACTCAGCCAGATCACAAACACGAATGTCCGTTGGACCAGACCCTGAGTAGGCATAACGGATGATATTCTGGAGCACTTCACCGACAGCGATCTCAACCTTGTCGAGATCAATTCGATCACCCGCCCGACATTCGCTACAGCGATCACGAACCCAACGCCTCACGTCAGAAAGAGACTTTGCCGTAAGCTCAAACGAGTGGCTGTAAAGACTCAAGCCAAATCCCCGATAACCACGACCGTTGAGTCATCACTAGTCTGGAGCTTCCCTGAACGAACGAGGTCCAGTGTCTTTGACACAGAGACTTCAAGTGGATCTGAGTCAAAACGTGATGCGATTGCCAGAATGCCATCCATGCCGATCTCTTGGCCATTAAGAAGTGCCTCTGAGACACCATCTGTCACAACCCATAATCGCCAAGCACCAAATGCCAACTGCTCCTCGATAGGCTGGAAATCTATACCGCCGACGATCCCCAGTGGAGGGGAAGAGCTCGGAATCAAACTCGAATCCCCCGAACTCTCCAACTTGAGCACCTCTCCATGCCCCGCGTTCACACAGGAAACCATCTGCAAACTACGATCAATACAAATGAGAAAAGCCGTCACAAATCGGCTCACACCAAGGTCTCGATGCAGCTCGGCGTTCATGCGGGTCGCAATTTCATGACAAGACAGCCCATCTCGGGCAAATGTTCGGAACAACACTTGCGCTTGAGCCATCGTTAGGGACGCGGCGACACCCTTACCAGAAACATCGCCCTCGATAACATAAACACGATCGCCAACCTCTAGGTAATCATAAAAATCACCGGATAGTTGCTTGTACGGCAAAATCCCAGCAGCAATCCCTAAATGGCCGGGGATCTTGGGCGTCAGTGCGTCCTGAACAGTGCCCGCGAGCTCGACATCGCGTAACAAGGCATCATTCTCTCGGACCTGCTCCGTGACTGACGCTGAGTGGTAACCCAACGCGAGCCCCGATGCAAGCGCCTTAGCGACCCGGATGAACTGATCAGGAAAAGCCTCCATCCCATCCTCAGTGGCACGGTTCAGTAACTGAAGCGCACCAATTTGGGAGCCTTTGAAAGTGACCGGTAACGTCAGGAGATTCTGCGTCACAAATCCCGAGGATTCATCAACTGATCTCTGATGGGCTGCGTCTGATCCAGCATTCTCCACAGTTTCAATCGTCTGGGTATCAAAGACGCGCCCGACGATCCCTGACCCAAAAGGCACACGGACTCCACGGATATCAACCGGACCAACACAGGACTGGCAAACCAACTCAGACGCTTCTTGTTCACCGTAAAAAAAAGACCCAGCTTCGCATCCCGTATGGTCGACGAGCTTCGGCAATGCACTATCGAGGGCATCGATCACTCTCCCTGTTTGGCCATAGGCCTCAAGGAAGTCAGAGACAATATCAAGCTCGACGGACATTGCGGGCTTAGAAGAGATCTGAAAAATCAGTCGAGGATCCTGAGGCCGGCTTTTGGTCATTCGACGACGCGACCGACTGAATCTGAAACACTTGATCAAGCTTCGCCAATTCAAGGACCTTCATCACCATGGGACTCACAGCATTAATCACAAAGGTCGCTGACGAGCGCTCAGCCACCTGCTTTGCAAGAAGCATCACAGCAATACCCGAGGAATCGATATAGCTAACATCGCTCGCGTCGATCACAAAGGATTTGACCGAAGTCGGGACGGCTTGAATTGCATTCCGGAGATCCCCTGTCGTATTAATATCAACAGATCCTGATAACTTGATTTGTGCGGTTTGACCGCTCACTTCCACTGTATTCGACATGCCAACTCCTTAATCGATGATCCCTTGCTTCTTCAACATTTCCACGTATTTTTCCATGGTGATCATACCGTGTTGTGCACCGGTCTGAAGTGCGTTTGTGATCTGCGGAATTTTATCTTCACGGATCAGGTTAGCCACTGCGGGCGTGTTCACCATAATCTCAAACGCCCCAACACGGCCTCCACCCTTTCGCTTCAGTAACTGTTGCGTCATCACCACTCGCAGGGAGCCCGACAACTGCGACCGTGCTTGAGCCTGCTCTTCAGCAGGGTACGCATCAATGATCCGTGTAATGGTCTCAGGCGCACCACTCGTATGGAGGGTACCAAATACCAAGTGCCCCGTCTCAGCCGCAGTCAGCGCCATGGACACAGTCTCATAATCACGAAGTTCCCCAAGTAAAATGATATCTGGGTCCTGGCGTAGCGCTCCTTTCAAAGCCGCCGCGAAGCTTTTGGTATCACGACCAACCTCGCGCTGGAAAATAATCGATTTCTGGGGCTGGTGAACAAATTCCACCGGATCTTCAACCGTAATGATATTTTCGGCCCGCGTCCGGTTGATTTTATCGACCATCGACGCGAGTGATGTGGACTTCCCTGAACCCGTTTGTCCGGTCACCAAAACCAATCCGGCCTTATGCTCGAGTGCGGCATGAACAGCGGGCGGAAGACCGAGCTTTTCGATATTCGGCACCTCAGTCACGATAGTCCGCAGGATCAGGGTCAGCCCATGGAGACCTTTGGCAGCATTTGCACGGAACCGTCGTCCCGCGACCACCAAGGCGAAATCCATATCACCTGTCGCCTCGAAGGTCTGATAAGACTCGGGGTCCATGTGGTGTCGAAGCACATCGTCCAGTTCCTGCTTCGAAAGAATGATGTCCGGGAACGATTGGACCTCTCCATTGACACGACAGGCAAGCGATCGGTCGCTGTGGAAATGAAAATCAGAAATCCGCAACTGCTCAAGCAGTTGCAGAAGAATTTGATCAAATCGATCAGTCGCCATTCCCTTACCCCTTTACCAAATCGCCGGCTGAAAAAATCGGCAGGTACATGGCAAAAATCAAACCACCGACAACAGCGCCCACGAATACAATCATTAGTGGTTCAATCACGGTCGATAGTCCATTCACCACTGAATCAAATTCTTCTTGATAATACTTCGCGATCGACTCAAGCATTTCTTCAACATTCCCGGTCTCTTCACCGACCCGGATCAATTGAGACAATTCCAGAGGAAAGATGGTCTCTTCTTCCAACAGAACCGACAAGGGGGCACCGCCTGTGATCTCCTCTCGCACGCGGAGCATCGCCTCTTGGAACATCAAATTACCCGCCGAATTCGCCGCCACCCCCAAGGTATCCACAATATTCACGCCGGCTGCAAACAAATTCGCCATCAATAACGCCATTCTAGCGATCGCAGCCTTCATGACGATATCGCCAAACAACGGAAGTTTTAAGATCAACCGCGCCTTCATCCGAGCAAATGGTGGGAACATTTTCGTCAGCAATGAATTAGCAACAAAAAACCCAATGATTGAAGCAAACAGTGTGAAGAGTCCACCGCCTAATAACCACTCACTCATGTTGACCAACGACTGCGTCAATGCTGGAAGTTCACCACCGAGATTCTCAAATAAATCTTGGAAAATCGGGACCACGTTAGTGAGCATGAAGATCGAGATACCCACAGTAATGACGACCAAGGTCACCGGATAAAAGAGCGCACTTTTAATCCCTGATTTTATCTCTTTTTCGCGTTCCATCATCGAGACCAATCGATCAAGGAAAGTATCAAGATTACCGGAGAGTTCTCCAGCCTCGACCATATTTCGATAAATGTTATCGAAGTGCCTGGACTGTTTCTTCATAGCATCGCTGAGTGATAAGCCTGAATTGACATCCGCTAAAATTTCCCCGGCGACGCGCTTCATGTTGGCTTTGGATTGGCCTTCAGTTAGCGTCAGCGCATCCACCAAAGGCAAACCTGACCGAATCATGGTGGCCAGCTTTTTGGTGAAGACGAGCAAGTCTTTAAAAGGAATATCGCCAAATGGACCCCAAGTGATATCACCGCTTAAGGCTGATTTTTTTTCTTCTTTTTTTCGAACCCGTCGGGTTAACTCTTGGCGCTTGGCGCGCTGATTAGTATCCCTGCGTTTTGGTTTGTCGGCTTTCTTTTTTCCGCCCAACCCAAACAATGACAGCGGCTTAATCTCTTTAGCTTGCACTTGACGGAAACCCTGCTCACGCAGCTGGATCCTGGCCTCAGACAGCGTTTTGGCCTCAATCTCACCACTTTGCTTTTGACCAAACTCATTTTTCGCCTGAAATTTGAACTTCCGCACGCGTCTAGGTGTCCATGACTAATGTGCGCTGGAATTCTTCTAATGAAATCAGGTGCCTGGCGATATACTGCCGGCCAATATCCTGCATTGTCAGAAACCCCTCGCTTTTCGCGAGCTTCAGGAGGTCACCGGTTTGCATGTTTTGCAAGATACCGGCCTCCACCTTTGGAGACACTCTGAGTACTTCGTAGATCCCTTGACGCCCCTTATAACCAGAACCCCCACACGTTCGACAGCCAAACCCCTTCATGGGTTTGACTTTCTCAGCCTGCTCAGCAGTGAAACCAATTCGCACTAAAGACTCGGGCGTTGCCGCAGGGTCAGGCTCGAGACAGTTCTGGCAGGATTTACGAGCCAGTCGTTGCGAGACCACCAACGACAACGCAGACGCCACCATGAAGTTGGGAACACCCATATTCAAGAGCCGATTAATCGTCGAGACCGCATCATTCGTATGCAGGGTCGATAACAATAAATGCCCTGTGAGAGCGGCCTTCACAGCAATCTCCACAGTTTCTGAGTCGCGAATCTCACCCACAAGAATCACTTCTGGATCCTGGCGCAAAAAAGACCTCAAAATATTCGCGAACGATAACCCGACCCGCTCGTTCGCCTGCACCTGGCCTGCACCCTCAAGGTAATACTCAATCGGGTCCTCTGCCGTCATGATATTCAGCTCAGGTTTATTGATGTATTGAAGCGCACCGTAAAGGGTCGTGGTCTTGCCTGAACCTGTCGGTCCGGTCACGAGAACCATTCCTTGCGGCGCCGTGATCGCCTGCAGAATTTTCTGATAATCGTTCGCATCAAATCCAAGTTTATCGAGCGAGAGCGCTGGATCACCGGCGAGAATCCGCATCACAATCCGTTCGCCATACTTGGTCGGTACGGTGTTAAATCGTAGATCGATGTCATCGCCGCGCGGTCCGATGACAGTAATCGCCCCGTCTTGGGCAATCCGCTTCTCAGCGATGTCACAATTCGCCATGATCTTGAAGCGAGTGACGACGGCTCCGTAATTCTTAAAGAGGTACTCGGTATACTCGTCGTGGACCTTCAGCACACCATCTCGACGCATGCGAACTCTTGCGAAATCACGAAATCCCTCGATATGAATATCTGAGGTCCCAGTTTCGATCGAGGTCAACAAAATATCATTGCAGAAATCAGTCACCAACGAGTCATCACCGGCATTCCATTTCTGCGAGCGCCGAGGCTTGACTTGAGAAGCTTGATCAGGCGCGGTTGATTGATCGAGTGCCTCACGAGCAACTCGAGAGCCACGCAGTTGCTTAAAGATCGATGGTGCGATTAACGAAAACTCGACATTTAACCCGGCCACTCCTTTAATTTGCGCTTTCAACCCAGAAGACAGCGGCGTGACACTGCCGACCTTCAAAAATCGGCCATCTGCACCCAACGGTAGAAACTGATGCACATCGACCAGATTTTTCGGGATTCGTTTAAAGAGATCTGGCGAGAGTTGCTCCGCTGCGACCGTCGACTCTGTCATTTGAAAAGCCCGGCAGAGAATTTTTACAACCCAACTCTCCCGCTCAAGATCTTCGGCGAGATATTCACCCAGGACTTCAGCCGCATCCGCAGGTGCCATTTCAAGATAACGAGCACCCCAGTCACCGCTCAACTTACCAGCGGTCGAGAGAACCTTCAGAACTCGAGCAGCTGTTTCTGCCGGATAGGGGCTCACAAGCTAGCTCCGACGCTCAAACAGTCCGGCACCTTTCGGCGCATCTAAGGTGATAATCTGGTATCCCCCATCTTTGGAGACCAACAACAGTCCACCACGGAATACAGCGGCAACAAAGACTTCGCTCGAAATCTGGTCACCCTGGGAGAGCCTGACCAAATTTGACGTGCCAGGAACAATGTCAACAGACAGTCCATCCTTCCGAGACTCGATTAGATGACGCGAAGAGATCTGCGCTAATGCGGTTTGCCTATTAAGCCGTGCGTCTGTGTTCGCACGAACAATACAGGCGTATTGGCTGCCATCCTTTGCTGGACCGATCAACGCCTCCTTGTCGAGTAAAGCACAGAGTGACTCAGCCGCCGCTTGGTGATCGACATTGATGATCATCTCAGTACCCGCTTCGAGCGACGATGAACCTGACAACTCGCGAAGGGCTAACTCAAGCTCTGTACCGCGCATCGACTCAATCTCAGCACTGAGGATGGTCTCCACCGAGTAGCCTGATCCCTCAATCAAGGCATCACTGATCGAGATACCCTTCAGACTCACAAGCCGCTCCTCAATTAAGTTCACTGGAGCCGCAACGCTGGCACCAGACAACATCACAAGAATGACTCCCGCCAAATTCCGTAGATTAAACATCATTAGTCTCCTGAGTACGGATAGGAAAACACAAGCTGGATTTGCTCTAGATTCTGATCTTTTTGGTATTGAATATTCTCGCCAAGCAACACGATCGCCGGAATATCTCGGACCAGTGACTGGCGAGCGATCAAGTAGGATTCGGAGCTTCCTTCAAGCTCTAAGATCACCCCATCAATACCAACCGAACCAAAACTCGGGTCCAGCCGTGCAATCTCGTCGATCTTGATCGCATCTTTGGCTGCCTCAAACGGATTGCCCATCAAAAACCCAGAATAGATCTGAGTAAACTGCTGACCTGATCCTTTCGGTGGAGGCGTGTTTTGCTTCTTTTTATTCTTTGCGCCACCCTGTTTAGCCTGATTGGGATCTGCTTGGCTGTTACAGGGATCGAGGGCGCCTTTAGATTCTAGCCGGCCAATACACAGCGTGATGATTCGACCGCCTGACGATTCGAGTTCGAATAAAAATTCACTAATTCGGGTTCTGAAGAACTCTCGAGAAGAAAATAGCGTCGTTTTCTCCTTGAGTTCTGATTGAACAACTGAAAGCTGCCCTTTCAGTTGCTCCAGCTGACCTTTCAGTCTCGGAATTTGCCGCTCGGATTCGGTTCCTTCTTCGCGCTCTTTTATAAATCTCGCGGTCTCGGGTTCCAAGAAAAACAAGTTGCCGTAGATCGATCCACCAACAACAGCAAAGAGCAACAGAATACGCATTGCGAGGCTCAATGCGTAGCCGCCCCGAGTTTCACGACGATAGGTTGACTTCGTGGACCGAGAATTAATCCGCTCAAACAATCCCTGTTTACGCGGCTCTCTGACCGCATATCGAGGATCTTGAGTCGCGAACACATCAGACGCGATTTGCTCTTCAGACACCATGGCCGATTCAGGGTTTCGCTCTCGCACGGGCAAATCATCCACTGAATGCCCAGCAGGCAGACTCGGAATCGACGGGTGTTCATGCCGCCGCTTCAGAGAATCAAGCAACTGATGCGCGCGCGAGCTAAGTTCCGACGACTGAGTCATTGGTTTTGCCCCGCGTTGCCGTAGAGCTCGAAACGAAACCCAGAATCAGATCCTGACTTTTTAAATGATGCCCGTAATTTTGGCGATGAAATCAATCGCTCCCGGATCAGGTTATCTGTAAAGACCGTCACTAAATCTGCTGATTGCGCGACGCCTTGAATCGATAAAGATCCATTTCGGTCTAGATTAAACTCAGACAAGGCGATACCGGGAGGAACCGTTGATGGAAATACATCGAAAAACTCATACCGCGTATTTTGACTGGCCACATCAAACAAGGTCGAGGACTGCTTTTTCAATGCGGAAATTTTTTGGTTCACTCCATTAACCTGATTCTTCAGCCCATTCGCCTCACTGACCAACGCGCTTGCGTTACCAACACTGCGCTGGGCCGACAGATATTTTGGCCCGGTGACCAGGGCTGTGAACGCAAACCCAGCAATCAACGCCAAACCGAACAACAGGCCAAACGCACTGTTACTGGCCCGCAAACGTCGGTTTGACAACAGCTTATCGTGAAACGGATGCAGGGACAGATGGCTAAAGACCTCTCCGAACGGTGGCTTATACAAGTCAACGTCAAGCATTTGATGAGCTGTTCCAACACTCGGAGCCAAAACACTCTCGGCTGCGGTCGGCGCCTCATCTTCGCCAACACCCAAAGGTTCTCCACCAGCCCAAATTTCTATTTCAGGTAAATCCGCATTCGAGCGAAGCAATTGTGCTGTTTTTTCTGGATCCGATAATCCAGTGATGAGCACCACTTTCCTGAAAGGCAAAAACTTTCCTTCCTGCACCAAGTATTGGCAGCTCTGCGATACGGCATTCCCGATTCGCGCGCCGACTTCGGCCCAAAAGTCACCCGATGGATGGTCGATCGTATCCAATTGCTTCAACAGCACCTGATCGAACTCATTAAATTCAAACGTTGTTGAGTCGATTTGGTTGGGTGCAATCCCAATCACACGACCACCGCTTTCCGAAAGGTAGATCAAACCCATGCTGGAGCGTCGATCAGAGCGAGTCATCAATCGATACACTGAGTTGACCAGCGCCAAGGGCTCAGGATCAATCAGCACCGGTTTAAGGTCAGCCTCGATCACAATGTCACAAAAATGGGTTAACGCCTCACGCGGCGAGGCGCCAATGAGCAACGTCATCGTATCCTCAGCTTCATCCGAGCTGACACGCTTATAAGTCAAAAATGGCGAATCCATGTCACCAATTTCCGGGACATGCTCTTTCCAGAACTCCGTTTCTTTGGATTCGATCGCAAGCTCTTTGTCGGTCATAAAGAAGGTAGTGACCACTCGGATAATCATCTCGCGGTGCATCGCGCAGATCATCACATCTCTACCGGCGAGACCGAATCGCTCGACCACCTGCTCTAATAATTCCTGAATCCGCACCAGATCAGGAGCAAGATCGGCTAAATCAACAGGCCGTTCGAAATCTTGTCGCGCGATAAATCGAAGCTGGGTAACTCGTTTTTTTGTGACCACTTCGGAGACAGTAAATCCAGATGTTTCCAAGTGTAAGACGAGAGGTGACGGATCTGTGCCGGAGAATCCTCGGAACAATTGGGCAAATGCTAAAGAGAGCGAACTCATGGGTGATTTGTATCTACCGGCAAAAACTTGCCACAGATACTAACAAAAAAGACAATAATGAGCGTAATTGTTTAACGCAACTTCACGGTGTACTTCACTATCGAACTCCTAACGATCACATTTGCAGCATTAGTAGGCGCCGCAGTTGGGTCCTTTGTCGCCGCCGCCGGACTTCGAGTCACGACCAATAAATCGATCATCTCTACACCCTCGTCTTGCGACTCTTGTGAGACGCGGTTAGGGGTACTCGATCTGATCCCAGTGCTTTCCTACGCAATGAACCTCGGGAAATGTCGATATTGCGGTCATGCGCTTACTCCCCTCTATCTCGGTACAGAAGTCGCATTCACATTAGTCGCCATTTGCGTGGCTCTTTTTGCCGATCTTAGCTGGTCATCGCTTCTGATCCTCGGAGCAATCATCTTGCTCGGCATCTGCACCGTCAGTGACCTGAAGGCGATGTTACTTCCGCTTCCCGCAATGATCTGCATTGGGAGCCTGGGCGTCATCTACCAATTCATGAGTGAAGGTGGTTCCGGACTGATCGACGCATTCGTTGGCATCAGTGCCGGAGTGATGGTGATCGCGATCCCAGGACTTTTGTATTGGCTAATCCGAAAAGCCCACGGCTTCGGTGAAGGCGACTACTGGCTTATGGGCGCAATTGGGAGCTGGATGACTTGGATTGAGCCGATCGTGATTTTTTACTCGGCCACGATCCTATGCCTTTTTGCCACCATCATCGAAGCGCTTTGCAGAGGCAAATCACTACAAGCACTCGATCAAAAACCCATCGGAGCCTTCCTATCGGGGCTTTCCGTTATCTATTTATCGGCAAAATTGTGTAATCTTGAGGCCTATTTTAAGGTGATGTGGTGATGAGCAATCGAAAATCAGAGCAAGTTGCTGAATATATGGGTCGAATCAATCGCGTTTTTGAGACCGCAAAACGCGCACAGAATGCCCACAAAACAGAACACGCGACCAACGCTCAGCGAACAGCCAACGCTCAAAGCCAATCCCATGCCACGACTGATTCACAGTATTAGGAGTTATCAAGACATGCTGCAATCCACACCCATTCAGCGAGTCCTATCCTGGAGCATCCCCTTCTTCTTGGTAACGCTCACCGGTTGCTCGCAGAATCCCATCACTGACGATGACTTTAAAGTGGATAACGCCAGAGCCCAATTTCAAGAACGACGTGAACAAACTCCACCCGGGCAGCCACTTGCAGTCAAACCTGCCGAGCAAAAAAAGATCGATCGTGCCGTCAGAGTTCTCCGCGTATTTAAGGGCATAGGGTCAAAAAGTGACGATCAGGTATCCAACAAAGGATCCAAAGACGAGCTCCAGGCAAAAATCGAGCAATCCCTCAATGAGCTCGCGAAAGTCCTAGTGCAGAAGATCCAGTTAAGCGAAGGAACTCAGAATCAACGTAGCGGGCAACCAGATTCCAACCAAAGCTCGGAGTCGGCGTTGATCCCAACATCAATTGCTTCAGAAGGACTCGTCTACCTGAACGCGAACCAGGTGATATTCGAAGAATCGATCCTTTTGGACTCCTTTGCGCGTATCGAGGAACAAGGTCTCGCGCAATCGCATGATTCTTATTTTGCTTTTTCTGGGTTACCTCTGAGCGTAGTGCTGACGCAAATCGCCGATGCCTCACAGGTCAACACGATCGTAAAATTACCCGAAGCTCAAGAAGGTCTCGCAATTTCCTACGAACATCGTGGATCCTCGATTGAAGGTCTTGATCGCCTCCTCACCCAACAGCAACTCAAGGTCGTCTGGGATCGTGACAGTCAAAATGCCTGGATCATGACCAACGATGAGTACCAACAGCTATTAACGCGAGCCACCGCGCTGGCCGAAACGCAATCATTGAAACGGCAATCACTCCGATCGGGTAACGAGCAACGTGAGCTGTCTGAACTTGCCGCACGCGTGCAAACCGCCCAATTGGCGATTGTTCGTTCGGGACCGCAATCCTTTCCATTGGTTTTGAGTGACATCGAATCGACGTTTGCCGAACTCACACCAGCGACACAATTCGACCTCATCGACCACGTGACAAACTTGCGCCGGACATGGCAACGCTTCGAGGCGGCCCCAGAGACAACGGAACAAGAAGTTGCTGAAAATTCAGTCCCCATCGAGTCAAATTCGATTCTTGAGGGATCAGCAACCGTCGAAGAAACGACTTGTCTAGCTCCTGGCGAATCTGCAAAGACCGTAAAGATATTTATGGCGTTTCAACAGCCAAAAGATGTACAGGAAAAGTTAAATGACTTGAGCTCGATCTGGAATGTTTCGGCTTTAAGTGCTAGCCAGAGCGAGCAGGTCGAAGTGGCTGCTACCGCAGAGACAAATCAAGAGGCGGCGTCAACCAGTCCAGCGGCAAGCGTCGCAGCATCTCAAGAAAATGCATGTGATGCCGTCACTGAAAACTCAATCGCTTATGATGACCAAGGACTCATCGTTACCGCATCCGACGAAACAATTGATCTGATCTTGAATCTGTTAGACGGAATTGATACCGCGAGGAAGCAAGTACTGGTTGAGGTCTACCTCGTCCAAGTGAGTGCAGATTGGAGACGCCAAATCGAATTAAGCCTAGATACACTGACGACGAATACAGAGCTCGCCTCGGCGCTTGGCGGAACACTCCTCAATCTCACGCGAGGAAGTACCAATGCTGCGAGTGCCTCTTCTGCAGCCTTTAAACTGCAGGGTCAAAGCGGCTCGGATTTGACCAATTTACTGACGTTTCTCGAACAAAACGACATTGGGCAGACGATATCCAGTCCGTCCATTCTTGCGCTCCCTGGAGATGAAACCGAAACATTCTCGGTCAAACGGACTCGCACACTGAAGTACGAACGAAATATTCCAGGCGAAACGCTCTTTGACGATGATGGCAACCCAGCATCCACGACAGCGGCAACGACCGAGTGGGACAGCAAAGACCTAGAGCTTGTATTTGAGGTTTCAGGGGTCAAAGTGACTCCCGCGAACAATAACGTTGAGCTCTTATTCTCGTTTAAAGAAGATACGATCGACAGCGAAACAACCTCACCTGATCAGACTGCGGAGACCCGCAATGAAATTGACACCCGAATCCTCGCGGCTCCCGGCGATGTTGCCGTTCTCGCAGGACTCTACAGGCAGTCGACTTCAGATGCCGTGTCTGGGATTCCAGGACTCACAGGAAACCGAGTCGCTGCGGGCCTTCTCGGTGGCAGCACATCAGCGTCCCAAAACCGCTCAGAACTCCTAGTCTTCATTGCCCCAACAGTACTTCAGCCAGGTGTAGCGAACTAGTGGATTTCATTGGACTGGTCAAAACGATTACCGCGGTTGCAGAAACGACAGCCAGAACACTCCCCATCAATGGCCAGCAGTTAATACTGATTATGGGGGGGTTGCTCGGCTTTTTGATTGTATTGCTTCTACTGATCCTTCTGAAGCGCCTACGGGCTCGCCGAGACACCACGAATTCCAGCGATACATCAAACAAATCCCTGATGCTGACTCACTCACTGGAGGAAATAGCCCTCGATGCTGAAGCACTAGAGGAGCTCTATCACAAGGGATACATCTCGGCTGCCTTGTTTTTGGAAGAGGCAACTGCCTATAAACATCAGGCTGATCTTCTACAGCAATATTTGCTCAATCAGCAAAAATAGAACTCACTATTTAGAGTCGAGTGATCGGGGACCGAAATCGTTGAAGCGGGCTCGGTCGTGATAGAGCTGTTTGATTTGTTCCGGCGCGTGAGTTTTTGAAAGGCGCTCTTCGTTCACTAGCAGTTTCGCTGTGTCCATTGCGACTACTGCGTTGAAGCATTCCGTCGCTGCCTCGGCCCATTCAAGACCGTCCGGGAGCAGCGTATAAATTTCCACTGGCTCGGTTTTGCCAACGACGATCACTCGGTCAAGCGGGACGAGTGAGCCTGATTCTGACAACCAATCACCTGCCATCGCTTCAACGACGGCCAGACTGATGATGATATCGACACCATATTTCTTCGTGACGCCCTCAAGTCGGGCGGCCAAATTCACTGGATCACCAACGCAGGAATAATCAAACCGCAAATCTGAACCCAAATTCCCAACGGTACAAACGCCCTTATTAATCCCAATCCCAACTCTCAAATCAGGAGCATCAGGATCCTCTTTTTTCAGCATCTGATTGACTTGCCGGCAGGATACGACCATTCGAAGAGCTGCCTGACAGGCATGTAACGCATCCTCAGAGTCATCCAGTGGTGCATTCCAAAATGCCATGATGGCGTCACCCATGTATTTATCCACCGTCCCGTTCGCGTTTTGGATGTCGTAAGTCAATGGCGTCAACAGGCGATTAAGAAGCAGTGCAAGCTCCTCCGGGCTGTCTTTGAAGTACTCAGAGATCGTCGTGAAACCCCGAATATCGGCAAAAAGGATCGAAAGATTTTTTGACTCGCCCCCCAGTGATAAGCGGTCTGGTTCATTAGCAATTTGCTTCACTACATCAGGAGACAGATACGTGGAGAAAGCTCCAGTAATAAACCGTTTTTGCGACTCCTCGCCGACGACACGATAACCAAGCGCGGTAAAAAATGTCGCAGCCACCAGCATGTTCATCCACAGCCAGTCCATCAAGATGAGCGAGTTCACATAAGCCATCCATGCTCCGTAACTCAAACTCCCCACCACAATGACAAACCCGAATAGCGCCACTAAAGGCGATAACCAAAATACCAACATGGGAGCCACGATCGCGGCGGTGATACCGAGAAGTATCGACCAGGTCATCGCATCATCGGTGTCGCGTAGGTAAGTCTCAGATGCAATTTGCTCGAGCACATTCACGTGCACCAATGGACCAGGCACATTGGCGGCATTAATCATTGAGTGGATATCACCGAGCGCTGCTGCGGATGCGCCAACGACCAGAATTCGACCATTTAATCGCTCGGCATAGTCCCCTGAGACAGCGTCGGCAAAGCTGAGAGTTCGGCTCGCCATCTGCTCAACTGTCTGCGATGCAATCCGAATGCTTCCGTCATTGGCTGTGGGAATGATCAACTGGCCGACTTTCACTTGCTCGATGGCCGCAAAACCTCCATCGTCTACCGCCTTGACTGCAATCGTCGTGGTTCCCTGCAAACGCGCAAGCGCGGCAAGCGCGAGTGAAGGGTATAGCTGACCGTTTGATCTCACAAAGCTCGGAACGGAACGCACGACTTTATCAATGCCTGGAATCACGGATACGTGCCCAACGGCAGCGTTGGTTGCCAACTGATCAATGGGGCCAGTCAAGTCCCCCTCTGGAATGGGCGCATCCTGTACCGGACCAATCTCAGCAATCGCAAATGAACGCTCGGTAAAACTGGACTCCTGACCGGTGGCGGCAAGTGCAAGCACACTCGGGGTCTGACTTAAGACATCGCCAAAAAACTCATCGAAATTATGATAGCCATAGTCATTGACAATCTGCTCTTCGAAGTTAGGCAGGAGACTGATTGCCGAAAACCGATCCTTTAATTGATGTGGCGACGATCGATCAGGCTCAGCGAACAAGATATCCAAGGCAACCACCGAGGCACCCTGCTCATACAGTGCAATCAACGAGGATCCTAAAACATCACGGTCCCAGGGCCATTGGCCAAATTGGTCGAGAGATGCCTCGTCGATCGCGATGAACAGCGGGTCGACACCCTCGATTTGTTGTTTTAGTTCAATGGGTTCAATCTGTTGATAGGCATCGACGCTTAACTGAGTTAAACGCTCGACCCACTGGGGTGGGTAGACCACTCTGAGAATCACCAAAATGCTGAGTACGCCAAAAACCAGCGTAAATGGCACTAAACGCTTGGTCACAGTAAGGCGGTCACTTGGCGATCTAAATCAGCGAAACAGGCATCGAGCGCAGACTCGAAGGCAGCGACGGCTCCCGCCTCTACCGTGGAGGCCGACTGCATTTGCTGGGTACTCCGACACCGAACTGCTTGGCTAGCGCTCGCCCCCTTAAGCATCCCGGACAAGCCGACCACAACGGCTGAGTCTGCTGGATTGATAAACAGATCAGTCAAGGCAAGCATCAGTGTTCGCTCGGCCCGCGTCGGCAGAGATTCAGTCACGAGCTGAATATCTGTCATCCCTCGAGTGAGGAGTAAATCAGTCAGCCAGGCGTTCGGAGGGCTAGCCCATAAATGACCGCGAACCTCTTGGATCACCAATGGATCGACCTGTGTACCCACGAGGAGTGCACGACCGCCTAATACACCTGGTGTCTCAATCCGCCGCAAGACAACCGGCACGCCACTGTCAGCCCGATCGATTCTGTCGGTTGATACGCGATAATAGTGATCGGGTGCGAGTGGCTTCGCTGCACAACCTGACAAGACAAGCGTGGCGACGAGTAGATAAATGAAGCGCATTAGTCTGATCCTCTAATAAGACGACTGGGCTCTTGCCGAAGGGTTGATGTCATATCTTCCAAATTCATCGCAGCACGCTCAAGTCGGTCAATGATGGCAAGTATCCGATCGTCAGATCGATCCGATAGGTCATCGATTCGTGTGGCCAATGAATTAGCTTTTTGAGCCGCTTGACGGACCTCCTCCATCGACTGCTCAGCTTTACCTATGATCTCTTTACTTGTCATGTTTTCAACGTTCGTGAGTACTGACGCAACCTTGGGCTGGATCTGGCCGTCAAACTCACCTCTGATGCTCGTCACGAGCAGTCGCGTCTCTTCCAAAATCTCCCCTAAGTCCTCAGCCGACTCGTGGAACGTATTCACGGTCTCGTTACTCAGCATAAGCTCCATGCGCTCAACTGTGGAGGTCAAACGTGCCAATAGTTGAGGAGCTTCGGCTGCCAATGGCTCGAGGACGTTGGTTGCACCTCTCACCGAATTCCGGACTTCACCGTCAAGAAGGCTATTGACTGTCCGAAGTACAGGGACGAATTCGTCTTGGATCAAGGTTTCAAATTGTGATGCCGTTTTTAATACCCCAGACAAGGCATCGACAGGTTCTGTGACAACAATGTTGGAACCTACCACTTTGACCGTCGAATCACTCCCTCGTGAAATTTGCACGGCTTTTGGGGCGAGAAGATTCTCAGACGAAATAGTCGCCACGCTATCGGCGTAGATAGGCCAATCCTTCTCAACCAACAAAGAGACCTCAAACGTCAAACCGTCATCGGTAAACATCGGTTCGATAGTATCGACCGTGCCAATTGAGTATCCCTCAAACTCAACAGCTGCCCCGACTTTTAACCCAGACAAATTGGACAGCTGAATGGCGTAGCGATCACCGCCGCCCATCGAGCCGACCAGCAACACATAACCAACCACAGCAAGCACGAGCCCAGCGGTCACAAAAATTCCCGCCTTGAGTGTTGACTGATTTTCCATACTAGCCCTCGGTTGTTCCCATAATGCGTTTGTAATGTTCCTGTGGGTCGAATGCCATCGGCTCGGCTGTCCGATTAATTAACGCCTGAATGCGCGGGTTATCCGAGCCACGGATCTGATCGACAGAACCATCGAAAATGATGAATCCTCGATCTAGCACCACGATCCGCGATGCAATTTTAAATGCACTCTCAAGCTCGTGCGTCACCACGACCACAGAAATGCCGAGAGCCTCTCTAATTTTTAGAATCAAGTCATCTAATGCCGAGGCGACGACCGGATCAAGCCCTGCGCTTGGTTCGTCCATAAATACCAGTTTCGGATCCCGCGCCAAAGCACGAGCCACCGCGGAACGCTTCAGCATCCCTCCAGATAATTCGCTCGGCAGCAGGTGTTGTTTATCCAACAATTCGACAAACTCAAGCTTCAGCCGAACCATCACCTCAATCACGTCTTCAGGAAGATTGGTCGTTTCACGGAGTGGTAAGGCAACGTTGTCAAAAATGGAGAGCGAGCTCACCAAGGCGCCCATCTGAAACGCAACACCAATCTGCTGCAGTCGGCGATATCGGTCGACCATGGTTCCTGAATACAGATCTTCGCCTGACAACGACACCAACCCTGACATCGGCGGCTTGAGTCCGATCAAGTGTTTCAAAAAAGTCGACTTACCGGATCCACTACCCCCCATGATAACAACCACCTCTCCAGGGGATATCGTCATGCTGCATCGGTCGATCACGACGTTCTGCCCATAGCCACCACGGAGTTCTGTGACTTCAAGCAAGCTCATACTTGCTCCAAGATCGAGTAAAAGGCATCGACGGCAATAATGATTGCAATACAAGCCACCACGGATGCCGTTGTTTTGCGACCCAGATCATCAGCACCACCCTCAACCGCCCGCCCCAGGCCTAGCGCGATGCCACCGATCAAAATCGCAAATACAAACCCCTTGGAAATACCGATCATGTAGTCTGAGACTTGAATCAAATCAATCAAACTCATCATGAACGCTTTGAAACTCACCCCTAAATAGAGCGATGCGTAGAGACCTGATAACAATAGCGCTGAAAAATTTCCAACGACAACGAGCAGTGGTACAGAAATCATCAGCCCGAGTAATGTTGGCGCATCAACAAATCGGTGGGGCGCAATTCCCATGACCGTCAGGCCGTCGAGCTCCCCGTTTAAGCGCATGGATCCAATGCGAGACGTAATCTGACTCCCACTCCGACCAGCGACAACAATCCCGACGATCAAGGGTGAGAACTCTTTAGGAATCGAAACTGCGAGACCGATGTTAATGAATTGCTCAGCGCCGAAAATTGCCAGTGTCTGCATCCCTTGTATGGCAAGCATCACGCCCACGATACCGCATAACAACATGACGATCGGAACCGCGAGCAACCCAGACTGGATAATTTGGTTCATCACTGAATGGAGTCGAACCGGCTGGCCATGACGCGCACCGGCGACGATGTAAAATAGCGTGGACTTCAGATTGAGCGCAATCGCACCGGTGGCTTCTATTGCCTGCTTCATACCCGTCCGCTGGTTCCCTACTATTTTCAACTTGCGATAGTGTATCGACCCGTCTTGCAGACCGCAAAACCGATTTGATTTACCCAATCGAGTACGGTTAACTGTTTCGTCGAAAAATAAAAGGCAAAACGATGATCAAAAAACTCATCGCGACTTTCAGTGGGTTGTTACTCGCATGTACCTCGGTGAACGCAGAATTCATTGGTGTCACCGCCGCGCTCAAGGGCGAAGTCTTGCGGACTGCCTCTGTCACTCCAAATACTCCGATTGGTCTGCTAGAAAGTGGAGACAAGGTCTTTCTCGGTGACCAAATCAAAGTCTCCGACACTGGCCGCCTGCAAGTCTTGCTGGTCGATGAAACCGTTTTTACACTGGGGTCTGGCGCCGAAATGACGATTGATCAGTTCGTCTACGATCCTGCGAAAGAGAACCAACTCTCTGCCAATATCCAAAAAGGCGCCTTCCGTTTCGTGTCCGGGAAGATTGCCAAATCGAAGAAAGATGCCATGAAAGTCGCCGTTCCAGGAGCGACGATTGCCGTGCGAGGAACACAGGTCGCCGGCTTGATCGACGACAATGGTCGATCAGATATTGTTCTCCTTGGGCCCGGACCAAATAGCTTCGGAGCAACGCCTGGGGCAATCTCAGTATTCAACGACAGAGGGAGCGTCGATATCCTTCGTGGCGGATATGGATTGGCCGTAGCCGTTGACGAGCCTCCGGGAGTTGTCGAGCAGGCAGAACCTGCACTGCTTGAACGTCTTGAGCGAGCGGTAAGCGAGCTTGCAAGCGAGGAAATCGCAGCAAATATCCCTGAAGAATTTGTCACAGAACGGATCGTTGAGTTGGCCGAAACTCTCGTCGAGAAGGGAGTCACGGGAACGAATGTCACCAATGATGTTGAGGTACTCCGACTGATCACTGAGGAAGGTGCGCAAGCGTTATCAGACGACGGAGTCAATTTTGATGCCGGAGCCGCTATATTATTGGCCAGATATTCTGAGCTCCTTACGGCTCCTTCACCACCCCCGGGCCCCTCACTGGCCGATCTGCAAAGCGCTGCGTTTTCGGGATCCAGAACCTATGCTGCGACCGGTGTCCAGATGACAAGTGCAAACGTCGTCGGAGGTACTGGGTCTGGATCTTTTGATGTGACAACGACCTATGATTTCGATGCGGGAGCGTTGAGTCAATCGATCGCAGGTGCCGTTGAGGACATCAAAATTAATTCAGGAGCAACAGCAAACTTTAATTTCTCGTTCAGTGGCACAACCGATATCGCCAATATGACCACTGCACTCAACGGAGAACCGAGCTTCGTTGCCGCTAGCATCATGACTCAGGCATCAGCTTCAAGCTTCACGGCGCCGAGCGACGTCGACTTATCGGTCGGCGACCCAGTGGTAGCAGTACCCAATACATTTACCGGGTCGCCGGCATTCGGGGTCACTAACCTCGTGATCACAGGCAATGCCGCGAGTGGAGATACTCTCCATATCTCAACAAATGGCGGGCTTACCACGGTCGCAAGCCCTGGCGATATTGGGTTCACGAATATTTCTGTACTCAGCTACAATGGTCTGACCGACAACGATAACGTCGGCGGAACCGCCGTCACGGTTGGTCAATAATCATCATGAAACGACTTGCCTTCGCTTTATGTCTCTCGAGTCTCCCAACGCCTCTATTGGCCGAAGTCAGCTTTTCAGACATTTTAAATGACCCTGACAACATCGAGCTCAACCAAGCATTTATTGATGAGCGCATCCAGGCCGGTGACCTCCCTCCCGCGCTCAGCGCGGTCGAGCGGATCATTCAGCTTCAGCCTTTGAATGTTGGTGCGCGTATCCTACGTGCACAGCTATTGATATCAATGGGGAATTTAGCAATTGCCCAAACAGAAATTGATGCTCTTGATCGCTACCGACTTCCCGAAAATCAGCAACGAGAAGTCGAGAGGCTTTCTGAGCAGTTGGCGTCTCAACTCAATCGGTGGACGACTCGGGGTGCCCTCTCGATGACTGCTGACTATGACAGCAACGTGGGTGCGATCACTGATACTGGCACAGCGATCGGTGAGAGTGGGGAGATACTGACCTCTTTTGATTCAGAGGGGTTTTCTAACAAACGGTCTGATACAGCGTTAGGGCTCACCGCTTCGGTCACTTCGAGCTATGACCTCGGCACACAGACCCGTGATAGTGCCTATGTCCAAGTAGTTGGCAAAAAAACCAGCGGCGACACGTCCGATCTTAAAAACCTACACTCGGTCTCGACAACTATCGGGACTCAGGTTGCGCTCGGCAGTTACAGCACTAACACATTCATAACGTACCAGCGCATCCATCGGAATACCGTCAAGAATGACGGAACAGCTGTCAAGCGTGATGATATCGATACAGTGACAGTTGGGACGCAATTCGGGCGTCAGTACGGCTCAAACAATGTGCAAATTGGATATAGCTACGCAATGGCCGATTATTCCGGCCGCTCGGCAACCTCTGATTTATCTGACTCCAAGACCCACGGTGTGTCCTTTGGGTTATTCCGACTGGTGGACCAACAGACAGCACTATTTTCAAATATCGCCTACCAGCAGCGACGAGCGAGCGACAGAAATGTGCCAACAGCAGTCTCCTCCCAGGATAGGAATGTGACGAGCGTGACCCTAGGGACGACACAAATATTCGGTGATTATCATCGAATGACCGGGAGTGCAGCTTACAGAAATTTAGCTTACCGCCAACGCCTCGCGGGGTCGGATCAGTTCATTCGGGACGACCGCGAGACGACTCTCGCGCTCAACTATCAGTTTGACGCACAAGCAATCTCAGCTGATTTAGACGGATGGTCGTTCTTCGTGAACGCTAGTCGTATCATCAATAACTCAAACATGGCGAGTTATGACATCACGAATAACTATCTGACAGTCGGGATCAACGTCGCGTTCTAAGCCACATCTATCCGTTACAACATTTTGTGCTTTGATTTATAGCGTTTTTGAACTTTTGGGTCTTTTTCCAGGACATCAAGTCGCTCTCGCTGCATCAGATAATCCCATTTGAATTTGAGAATTAACGTCCGAAGTTCCTCGTCATCAATTGACGTCAGCTTTTCCTCAAACGCAAAGAATTCGGTCTCAAGTGTATGGAGTTCGTCGATCGAAAGGACTAATTCGCCATCTGATTTAATTATCGCCACAGAAAAATTAACCTATGCTAGAACGTTACTGTTTAAATTATCCTCAAAGAATTCTACAGACCAGCGGCGGGGTCAATGCAAAATGGGCCACTTTGGATAACCTCAGCAACAGCTGACTAGATACTTCACTCACAAGAACAGCAAAGACCACTAAATCCATCGAAGCTGTCGAGCGCCCATCGGGCACTCGACGGAGAAATAGGATTCTCCAGACTTACAAATCATAAACTCGGGATAACGTCATATCAAACGTGTTGACCTCAGACGCCGACCGCTTGTAGTTCGAGTCAGAATCTCGTTGGCTGGCTCCAAAGGTCAGCTTCCAGTCCTTGGCTCCGGAGAAGAATTTATCCCCATCAATCCGGTACTTCAAAGACAATGAAGAATTCGGTGCGAGGTTACAGAAACGCTCGACTGTAATCAAACTGAAATAGAACGCGATGATCTAACGATGCGAGCCCGCAAACGGTCATGGCAAGAAACCAGCGAACCACTTAACGGGCGATTGACCAGACGAGATCAACAACGCGCTAGCGAGAGTCTTTCATCCCAAATCGTCTCGCTCGTATCCAACTAAGTATCGGAGCACTCACCTGGCTTGCCGTATCCTGACACGAGTCACTGAGGCTCAAGAATTTGGGGCCCTTCTGTATTGATCGAGGTGCCACTCCCGTAGGTTGGATCATCTTCGATCAATACTCGACCGCTGACACCGAGACCGCCAGAGCCATCGTCTCCCAGTCCTATTTGATACTGATAACTGAAGGGCCCTCCTTCATCCGAGTTCTGGCTATTAAATGTCTCTTCAATTAATAGGACGCCACCACTTGAGGCCGCAGGAATGTTAGCAATTGAGTGAGTGTCACTGAAAGTTAGGTCTCCCTTGTTGTAAATATTGCCTGTCGAAAGATTGTCTAAATCACCAGAAATCACAATGCTCGCGGATTCCGCCGCAAAATTCACTACAATCCGCCCCGTTATACTGCCGGACGCAGCGCCGCCACGATCGTATGCAGAAGCAATCGACGCATCCCACGTTTTCTCGAAGGTTCCCGTCGGACGGCCCGCACCAAAGAGGGACTGATATAGCGCACCACTATTACTAATAAACGTATAGGTTTGCCCGTTGACTTTGAATCCACCCGAGTCATCCGTCGCGGTTGGCGCTAGGCCATCGACGTTCTGCAAGAAATCACCACAATCATCAAACGAGCACACATCTAAAATCAGAGTATCTGTACCGGTCAGCGATCCATCGCTCCCTGTGATCGTCATCGTGTATGACCCAGGCTGTGAGGGAACGCCAGCCAACGTCGACAAGGCATATTGCCCAGATCCAAGATCAGCCAACGAAATCCAGGTCGCGTTTTGTGCGTCTTTCACCGATAACGTCACGGTGTCCTCTGGATTGGGATCGGATACATTGAGTTCGACTGATCCCAAGCTTACACCACTGCCTGCCGACGGAGTCACTTCAGTCACTTGCGAGATATCTGTCACTGAGACCGTCGGTGCAGCTGGTTCAGCTGGTCGAGAGTTACTCTCGATCACTTCATCCTCAGCTTTTTGTGAGGCAACCTCTTCTGAGGAGGCTTGCAACTCACTTTTATCCTCTTCTTCCGGGATAAGTGGTTTCCCATCCTCACCAATACGGGCTGCTTGTTCCTCAACCTTGAGACTCTGATCGAACGTAGGAACTTTGTCGGCCCTACCGGACTCAGGCTTCCTATCGCCTAGTAACTCTTGCTTGAGTAGCTCATCGAATGATCGCTCAACCACCTGTTCAACTTCTGAGGCTTCATCATCAACCAGCGCGACCGAGTCACTCACCGCTTCATCTGAGCGTATGACGGCTTCAGGTTTGAGATTTCCATCAGCGTCGAGGTCTCCCTGACCACCCTCGAGGTCAGCGGACCGAGACGCTTCAGACGACTCAGAGCCTGAATCGATTTGATCATCCGCCGATGCATCCGAGCTACTCACAGCCTCAGGTTTGACGTTCCCTTCAGCATCCAGCTCCTCTTCGCTACTCTCTAGATCCGAATCCTGCGACCCGTCAGATGTCTCAGAACCAGACGTATCAGAGTTCGAGTCTTCAGATGACGATGGCTCGGATTCACGATCAGTCCCCTGATCTGCTTCTGCTTCTGCTTCTGCTTCTGCTTCTGCTTCTGCTTCTGCTTCTGCTTCTGCTTCTGTCTCAGTACTTTCATCGAGCGCCAACTCATCAAGGACCCCGTCAACCTCATCAAGTTCGATACGCAAAGGTTGAGAGACTTCACCAGACGCTGAGACAGAGACACCGAAGCCCGGCAAATTGACACTTTGCGAGCAAGACACCGGAGCATTGGCTAACGGTGAGCCCGACATCCGAAGTTCACCATCCGGCCCAATTTCAAAGGCGGCAGCGCCGCCACTATTCGCGACACAGTCCGCCGACAACGACATGACGTCGATTGCACCAGACAATAGGATGATGCTGGACTGGTCAGGCTGAACGTTACCAATCACTTCCGTACCGCGAACCGCAACGACCACATCGCCAACTTTGACCTTCATATTATCGGGTCGCTTCTTCGCGATTTTTCCAGAAACAAATCGGAACGCACCCTTGCCAATACTTGCGGCAACGGTTCCTGTTTTTTCTTTGGGCTGATACACGAATTCGTCAATCGTTATTTCGGCATTTTCGCCCACACTAAAGGTTGATTGATCACGCAACAAAATTTGCAGGCGAGCTCCAACATCCGTGACGACAGTGTCATTCAAGAAGATCGGCGTCGCGGCTCGAGCGATGATGGTCTCGGTGCCGCGAAGAATACTCACGTTACCCGTCAGTGCAGCCACAACCCCGGATTGTGGCGATGCCGAAGCGGCAAACGCCAGAATCCAGCCGAAAATACAGACGAAAAACCGAGATGCCATCAGAACCTCAATTTCAGGCCGAGGGAATATTCACTCGACTCTTTCGTATAGTTCGGGATATTGGAATCTGCATCCCTCCAGAGAAACCGAAAACTTGGTTCAAGCGAAACGCCCGACCAAAAGTTTTCCATGGTGCATGCCCCGCCGTAGACCCAGTTGGTCTGCGTCACTTTTTTCGGTTGCGCACTTACAAACACATTCGCCGCCTTTGCACGCGTCCAGGTTCGATCAGCCGACAAGGTATTTCTGCAATTGTCGAATCCGTAATTTAACGCCACCGCCAACGACTCAAGATCACTCGACACAGACGCATTCTTGGCGTTGTTATCGGCCCACTTCCCGGTCACTGACCAACCCACTTGCTTGACCTGCCCCATCAAAGACAGACCTGCGACCACGGATTCGCCTGAGTTATCTTTGTTCGCAACAATCCCATCGAAATCCTGGTACATCGTCTCCGAATAGGCAAGATTACTCCCCAACGCCAAGCTCTCCGTCAGACCCGTGATCAAGCTCGCCGCAAGACTTGCAAAATTCGCATAGGGCTGGCCCCCAACCCGAGTCTGAGCGAGGGTCAGGGAGGACTCCAAGACAACTCCGTCGTCGACCTCCTTCAACGAAGCAGACCCACCAACTGTCGATGTACGTGATAAGTCGTTGTGATCACTCTCACGGCCCAGACCGAAGCCGGTGACCGTCACCGTAGTTGGCGTCTCATAGGGCAATTGATAGGTCATCGAACCATCGAAGCTCAGTTCACTAAACGATACATCAACGTCTGGCTGACCGGAGACCAGCGTAAAGTCTCGGTAAAGGACCGATCCGCTCTCGGTTCGACCCAAGGCGTTATGGGAAATACCAGCAGTCAAACCCACCGATCCACTCCAAGTGATGGGGCTCAATATGCTCTCGATTTGATCCACATAGTTGAGCGCTTGACTTCGCATATCCGGTAACAGGTCGTCGCTCGCGAGTAAGCGATTGAGAATATTCCGTGCCTCGGGCAGCTTGCCTAACTTGATCTGGGTCTCCGCCATTAAAATTTTGGCAAACTTAGACTCAGGATCGATCAGCAGGATTCGCTCTAACGTCACCTCGGCTCCCTCAAGATTTCCCTCAGCAACCTGCGCCCTGAAATACTGAAGATTGAGACTCAAATTCGAAGGATCTTGAAAGATCTGCTCGGCCAGGTAGTCAGCTTGTGTCTCAAAATCCTCAGGCAACAAATCTCGGGGTTCAGCTTGACTGGGTTCACTGACTGAATCAGAGGCAAGCTCAAGGGCTCTGGATTGCGTAGTTAAACCCTCAGGAACCACTGAAAATTGATTCGCATTCTCGTCAGCATTCTTCTCAAGCAGAGCTAGCATCATCCGGTGATCGTTGGCCAAATGCGTATTCACTACTCCATCGAGTAAGGAAATGAGGTCGCGTCGAGTCTCGATATCGAGAGGATTTCGATCCAAGATCTTTTGTGCAAGAAGCCTAGATAAGTCCAAGTCCGCAACATCACGAGAGGCCAAATACTGTGTGTAAAGATTCTGGTCATCAAGGGGGCGAGTAAGCTGATGACGGGCTTGCATGTGAACGTAAAGCTTGACCTGATAACGAGCCTCCAGGGCCTTGAGCCCACGCAACGCGGAGCTCGAGGAGGCAGAATCAGACACTAAAATGTGATTCATCAGTTGCTGATTCACGGTGTTCGCGAGCATTTGCTCTAAAAATCTGACTTGTTTCTCAGGGCTCAGATTGATCGGCCGAAGCTGGGATCGAGGCGCCTCATACAACTGCCTGACAATGGCTTGATCTGTGAGTCCGAGATGACGACTTGCAAGATCTTGGTACGACTGGATACTCGCCTCAACCCATCCATTGTGACCCGCGTTCATCTCAATCAAACGTTGGATCAACGCCTGATCACTGTTGGGCTCATGAAATACAGTCTGCTGATCCTGTGACAAAAGCGCTTCAACCACGGCTCTGTGCCTCTCAGACTCCGTTTCGGCCAAACAGTGACCACTGACTGTCGTGCATAACATCAACGCGATGCCATGTTTTATCAGAGACGCAGGAATCGTTGTCACGTGGGTCGCCGTCATCAAATGTCCGTTATTTCAATGATCTACGCTGGTCAAAGCACGGCAAGTATATCCGAAAACGGTTTGAGCCACGACTTTCTTGAGATTCCTCAGATTGAAGGACACCCCTTGGGTTCCTTTAACGGGGCACCTAGTTGGCAACCGATGACAAGCCTTCCAGCCAAACTCACCTTCGCCCTTAGTCTTCAAGCGCGATCATCGATCACCTGCTCACTTCAATAAAACTTAGCGAATCCGGGACAACTCAGCTGCCGTAATAAATTCCCCGAAGGCTTCGCACCAAATGACGACGGCTTTGAAGTCTCCAAACGGAACCTGGGAAGTCAGAGGGAGCATGAATCCATCAAAAGTCTTCACAGATCCGATACTCAAAGACCGGTCTTTGACAGCCAAAAACTCTGCCTCATTGGACACAAACACGGGAGAAAGGTATGCCATGTAATCAGGCCCAGGCGCCAGAGACCCCTGGTGAACGATGGAATCAGCAGTTAACGAAACAGTTCCAACACCCCAATGAAAAAAATCACTACCATCCAAGTCTCGCTGAAACTCCCCAGCATATAAGGCACTGTCGGCTGCTGCGCGTAACTTCGTCTGATCAGGCGACGGAGGTTGCGTGAGGATCGGTAATAAATAGATCCCCAGCGCAAAACCAAGGGCGGTTGCACTGATGTGAGTGGCCAACCATCGAATCACCCGCTTCCATCGGCTATTGTCTGTGAAAATATGTTTCTCCTGATCCATTGGCGTCGGCCCTTTCAAAAAGCGCTTATCGTTTTGCATCATCGTCTATCAGACTTACGACCGACGACAGTGCGAATGACGACTTAACGTAGATGAAATCCACGCTGAATCCAACCAACTTTGCGAGTTGGTCATATGATTGACGCCAAACAAACGGTTGGTCTTCACCTATTAGATTCAGGAAAAAGCAGGACCTGATTGCCCCACAGCGGGTACTACACCTTCGGAGTTCAGAATAAACCAGCTAGGGGTTCCCTTGGATCCGTCTTTCGCTACCTAACTCGCGCTGATCGTT
>Ga0209138_1000235_pt1 | contig 56945 bp, 50 predicted proteins | sample SaaInl3SG_22_DNA_FD_184645 | JGI IMG/M metagenome (GOLD analysis project Ga0209138, IMG submission 184645) | Marine microbial communities from expanding oxygen minimum zones in the Saanich Inlet - ESP_153SG_22_DNA (SPAdes) (version 2) | ecosystem: Environmental > Aquatic > Marine > Intertidal...
AAGTAACTGGATTTTGGTGTAAAGCACTTTCTAATTGCTCATCATTAGGTGCTTTTCCATGCCAAGCATGTGTATGCATCATAAAGTCTACTCCATTACCCATCATCGTTTCTAACAAAATACATACTGGTTTTCCATTCCCAGTTAATGATTTTGCTTCTGCTAAACCAGCTAAAATCGCTTCAATATCATTCCCTTCTTTTACTTCAATAACAGCCCAACCAAAAGCTTCAAATTTTGCTTTAATGCTACCCATTGGTAAAACATCGTCTGTAGCGCCATCTATTTGTTTTCCGTTTAAATCTATCGTAGCAATTAAATTATCTACCTTTTTTGCTGCTGCATACATCATTGCTTCCCAGTTCTGACCTTCTTGCAACTCTCCATCACCGTGTAAAGAGTAAATTAATTTGTTGTCATTGTTCAGTTTTTTGGCTTCTGCAGCACCAATTGCCACAGACATTCCTTGTCCTAAAGAACCAGAAGCAATTCTAATTCCTTCTAATCCTTCGTGTGTGGTTGGATGCCCTTGTAAACGAGAATCAATTAATCGAAAAGTATTTAATTCTTCTACTGGAAAAAAACCACTGTGTGCCAAAACACTGTAATATACAGGCGAAATATGGCCATTAGAAAGAAAAAATAAATCTTCGTTTTTACCGTCCATAGAAAAGTCTGTAGAATACTCCATTACTTCTTGATACAAGCATGTAAAAAACTCTGCACAGCCTAAAGAACCTCCTGGATGCCCAGAATTTACTTTGTGTACCATTCTTAAAATATCTCTACGAACTTGTTGCGTAAAATCTTGTAATTGTTGTGTTGTTGGCATTTTTATTGATTAATTTTTGATAAGACAAAAATACAAAAGAGATTTACTTTCTTGTCGAATTATTAGTTATTTATTCTTAATTTATTAACAGCTATTTATTTAAGTCTTTTGCTTCTTTTTCTTTGCTGCAGGAAACAATACATTGTTTAATATTAAACGATAACCAGGAGAAGTTGGGTGTAAATCTAACTCCGTCTTTGGGTCTCCTACTCGATGCGTATAATCTTCAGGGTCATGACCGCCATAAAAAGTAAACATCCCTTTTCCTTTTGTACCATGAATGTACCTTGCTTCTCTATTCGTTTTATTTTCACCTAAAACAATCACATTAGATTTTATTGTATTTCTATCAAAAGCAGTTGTTTGTCCCATAAAACCTTTTACAAGTATTGTGTGATTTTGTGTTAACATTGTTGGTACTGGATCCCATTTGGCAGAAAACTCTAGTAATGAAAAATAATCCGATGTTTTTGGAATTTTTCTTTTACGGGTCATGTCTATAGAAGAAAACTCATAGACAATAGGGTTTCTTTCTAACTTAAAGTTTTTAAAAGCAAAGGTTTTTCTATCGTTTATTTTTGATTGATAGTTTACAGTTGTGCCATCACCATCAAACATAGACGCTGCAATGTCTACACCTTCTGCAGCCAAAGCAATATCAAAACTATCTGTTGCAGAGCACATTGCAAACATAAAACCACCACCAATAACATAATCTCTTATTTTTTTAGCGACAGCCAATTTCTCTTCCGAAACTTTTGCAAAACCTAATTCAGAAGCCATTTTTTCAGCGTTCTTTTTACCTTCAATATACCAAGGTGCCGTTCTAAAGGAACCATAAAAACGTCCATATTGTCCTGTAAAATCTTCATGATGTAAGTGAAGCCATTCGTAAAGTAACAACTTATCTGCTAAAACCTCTTGATCATAAATTACTTCAAACGGAATTTCGGCATACGTCAATACCATCGTTACAGCATCATCCCAAGGCATTTTATCTTTAGGAGAATATACTGCAATTTTAGGCGCTTTTTCTAAGGTTACAGCATCTTGATTGGAAGAGGGTGAAGCAATTTCTTGGAGTATTATTTGTGCTTTAGCATCTGATATAATTTGATAGGTTACGCCTCTAATTTTACATTCATTTTCTACAGCCTTATTGTTTTCAATTAAAAAAGCGCCACCATCATAGTTTAATAACCATTTTGAGGTTAACCCCACCTCTAAACTAAAATATACAATACCATACGCTTTAAGATGATTTTTTTGATTATCATCATCCATAGGCACATATATAAAGGAAGCCCAACTTGCATTAGAAAGGCATAAAAAAAGGATAAGCAGACTTATTTTTTTCATATCAAAAAACTAAAATACACAATTACTTGAAAGCAATTGTGTATCTAATCTATTTTATAACTTTAAATTCTTAAAAAGGAACGTCGTCATCGTCGCTACCAAAAGCATCTTTAGGCTCTATTCTTTGGTTCACAGAGTATTCATCTGAAAAATCTGTATTCATAGAAGATTGAAACTCTGAGCTAAACCCTTCTTCTAAATCAGAGAATTTTGCCAAATGCCCAGTAAATTTTAAACGAATATTATCTAAGCCGCCATTTCTATGTTTGGCGACTATAAACTCTCCTTGGCCCTCACATGGGGTATGCTCATCATCATCCCATTCTGTCATTCCATAGTATTCTGGTCTAAAAATAAAACTCACAATATCTGCATCTTGCTCTATGGCCCCAGATTCACGTAAATCTGAAAGTAATGGTCTTTTAGATCCACCACGTGTTTCTACTGCCCTAGACAATTGTGATAATGCAATTACTGGCACAGACAATTCTTTTGCCAATGCTTTTAAATTTCTAGAAATTGTAGAGATTTCTTGCTCACGGTTTCCACCACCTTTTCCATTCCCACCAGCTGTCATTAATTGTAAATAATCAATTACAATTATTTTTACATTGTGTTGTGACACCAAACGTCTTGCCTTAGCTCTTAAATCAAAGATGGATAATGATGGAGTGTCATCTATAAAAATTGGGGCATCTGACAACCGTTTTACTTTTACATTAAGTTGCTCCCATTCGTGCGGTTCTAAATTACCTTTTCTTAGTTTTTCTGATGTTAAGCCCGTTTCTGAAGAAATCATTCTAGTGATTAACTGAACCGAAGACATCTCTAAAGAGAACACTGCAACAGCATGGTTAAAGTCTATGGCCATATTTTTAGCCATAGAAATTACAAACGCAGTTTTTCCCATACCTGGTCTTGCTGCAATAATTATTAAATCTGAGGGTTGCCAACCAGAAGTTAACGCATCTAACTTTGTAAAACCAGTTGCCAAACCAGACATACCTTCTTGATTTCCAATTTCTTGGATTTTCTTTAACGCTTGTTTTACCAGTGACCCTGCATCTTCTGAACTCTTTTTTAAGTTTCCTTGTGTGACTTCAAATAGTTTCCCTTCAGCTTCATCTAATAAATCAAAAACATCTGTAGATTCGTCATAAGAACTTTCAATAATTTCTGATGAAATAGAAATCAATTTTCGTTGAATGTATTTTTGTAAAATAATACGAGCGTGGAATTCTATGTGTGCCGATGATGCTACTTTTTGTGTTAAACGAATTAGAAAAAAATCTCCTCCTACCATTTCTAATTTTCCATTCTTTTTCAACAAGTTAGATACTGTTAAAATATCTATAGGCTGTGAATTCTGGAATAATTCATAAATGGCAGCATAAATTTCTTGATGTTTTGCATCATAAAAAGCATCTGAATGTAAAATGTCAATAACATCGTCAATTCCTTTCTTATCAATCATCATTGCCCCTAAGACTGCTTCTTCTAACTCTACTGCCTGTGGGGGTATTTTACCTTTTTCTAAACTTATAATTTTAGACCTATCTGCTTTTTTTCCTGCTATCGTATTCGTTTTTTCCATCAAGACAAATGTACTTTTTTAGGTTGATTGTGCTCAAATAAATAACACAATAATTTGTAAACAAAAATTGTAAACAAAATTGTTATTATCTTGTTAATAACCAGCAACCTTTCAATTTAATTTGTTACTTTTAAATTTATGAAATGGAATAAAAAACATGTTGTCTTCGCATTATTGCTACCTATTCAACTATTTTTAGTACAAATTTTAGAAAAACATCCTGCTTTTGTAGAAAAATACTATGCTAATGGTATATACCCCATTATTTCTAATTTCTTTAGAACAGTATTTGGCTGGATTCCGTATTCAGTTGGCGATATTTTATTATTTGTTTTCATTTTATTTTTAGTTCGATTTTTAATCTTATGCCTGCGTTTTAGGGTTCGTAATTTTTTACCACAAACCATTTCCATACTTGCATTTTTGTCTAAAATTTATTTTTGTTTTTACATGTTTTGGGGGTTGAATTACTACAGAGAACCTTTGTCAAAAAACTTGGGCTATACCGAACATCAATACACAACAGACGAATTAGTAAAAAGCACCTATTATATTTTAAAACAACTAAATACAGTACATTCAAAAATAGTGTCTAATGACTCTTTACAGATAACAAACCCATATTCTACCAGTGAAATGTATACGTTAAGTTACCAAGGATATCAAAATTTATCGGCAGATTTTCCGCAATTTGCCTACAAAAAGTCTGCTATAAAAAATTCTTTAATGGGGCATTTACAAAGTTATAATGGTACTTCTGGGTATTTTAATCCTTTTACTGGAGAAGCTCAAGTAAATGCAACCATTCCTAAAACAAGTTTTCCTACTACTGCATGTCATGAAATGGCCCATCAAATCGGGTATGCAGCAGAAAACGAAGCAAATTTTATTGGTTTTTTAGCAACTAACTATAGTTCTAATGACTATTTTAAATACGCGAGTTACAGAATGGCTTTTGGCTATAGTATTGCTGAATTACAAAAAAGAGACCCAACAAAAGCAAAAGCTTTTTGGAAAAAAGTAAATACAGGTATTATTAAAGACTTTTCTACTAGTTATGCTTTTTGGCAATCGTACAAAAATCCTTTTGAACCCATTGTAAAAAAAGGATACGATCAATACCTAAAAGCAAACAAACAAAAAGACGGAACCGCTTCTTACAGTTATGTTGTAGATCTTATGATTTCTTATTTTAAAGAAACAAAGCAACTATAAATTTCTTAAAATTATGTTAAACTAGTTTGTTTTACTTTATAAGATAAAGGGAATCTCTAATTTAGAAATTTTATAAACTAATTCAAAACTACATGAAAAAACGAATTCTATTACTCTTTGTATTTGCAGTACATGTGCTTACTGCACAAGAGTACTTTCCTACAGATAGTGGAGTAAAAACAACAAAAAATAGTACGTACGCGTTTAAAAATGCTACAATTTACGTTACCCCAACCACTATTATAAAAAATGGAACTTTACTTATTAAAGAGGGTAAAGTAGCAAGTATAGGTAAATCTGTAAAAATACCAAGTGGAGCCATAATAACAGATGTAAAAGGAAAAACGATCTACCCTTCTTTTGTTGATGCTTACACAAATTTTGGGATTCAAAAGCCAAAAAGAACAGCAAGTAGGTCTAGAGGCACACAGTACACAGCTTCTAGAGAAGGGTATTATTGGAATGATCACATTCGTCCAGATACCAACCCTATCAAAGATTTTTCATTTGACACCAAAAAAGCAAAAGAATTAATCAAAGCCGGATTTGGTGTAGTCAATACCCATCAGCAAGATGGAATTATTAGAGGTAATGGTTTACTTGTAGCCTTAAACCCGAATGCTACTAATGCATATCGAATATTAGATACAAAATCTACACACCACTTGTCTTTTACTAAAAGTGTGCAATCCAGACAAGCTTACCCTACTTCTAGAATGGGTGCAATGGCTTTAATACGTCAGACTTACTTAGATGCAGATTGGTATGCTAAGGGTAAAATGGATCATAAGGATTTGGCACTAGAGGCCTTAAATACAAATCAAGGTTTGCCTCAAATTTTTGAGACCAATAACCATCTTGATGCCATTAGAGCAGATAAAGTAGGAGATGAATTTGGAATACAATATACCTTAGTAGGATCTGGTGATGAGTATGAACGATTACAAGATATAAAAGCGACTAATGCAAACTTTATTATTCCTGTAAATTTTAGCAAAGCTTACGATGTGTCTAATCCGCTTTTGGCAAAACAAATTTCTTTAAGAGATTTACGTAAATGGAATCAAGAACCGTCTAATTTAGCAATGCTTGCTAAAAATGATGTTAATTTTGCGATAACAACTCACAAATTAAAGTCTATAAAATCTTTTCATAAAAACATACAAAAAGCAATTTCTTATGGCTTTAATCAAACAAAAGCGTTAGCTGCCTTAACAACAATACCTGCTGCCATTTTAGGAAACAGTAGCATAGGAAATCTTAAAGAAGGAAGTATTGCTAATTTTATTATTACATCTGGTAATATTTTTGATGCCAAAACAACCATTTATGAAAACTGGGTGCAAGGGTCAAAAAATGTAATTACAGCTATGAATGTAAAAGATATTAGTGGAGATTATATGTTGTCTGTAAATAATCAAAATTACCAATTATCAGTTACAGGTTCTGGATCAAATCCAAAAGGGAGTGTTAAACAAGGAGATCAAAAAGTAAAATCTAAATTTTCTTTTAAAGACGATTGGATTTCTATTACTTTAAACGAAAAATCAGGTTATACAAGAATGATTGGTAAAATAATCAACGATGCCAATGTTATGGAGGGTACTGCTTTTGATACCCAAGGAAATGAATCCTCATGGTCTGCTAGTAAACAGGTAGCTAAGCAACAAAAAAAGACTAAAAAGGGTAAAGCGAGTAAAAAAACAGCTTTCCCAGTTATGCCTGTTAGTTATCCTAATAGTGGTTTTGGTAACTACAAACAACCAGAACAAGAAACTATTTTAATTAAAAATGTTACCATCTGGACAAGCGAAAAAGAAGGGATTTTAGAAAATACCGATATTCTTTTAAAAGAAGGTAAAATTGCAGAAATAGGTAAAAATTTAAAAGCAAGAAAAGCAGTAGTAATCGATGGTACAGGCAAACACTTAACTGCTGGAATTGTAGATGAACATTCGCATATTGCAGCATCGTCTATAAACGAAGGTGCACAAAACTCTTCTGCAGAAGTAACAATAGAAGATGTTGTAGACCCCACAGATATTAATATTTATAGAAATATTTCTGGAGGTACAACTACAGCTCAAATTTTACATGGTTCTGCAAATCCAATTGGAGGTCAATCTGCAATTATTAAATTAAAATGGGGAGAAAATGCAGAAAATATGATTTACGAAAACACTCCTAAATTCATAAAATTTGCCTTAGGAGAAAATGTAAAGCAGTCTAGAAGTAGTAATGGAACACGTTTTCCACAAACTAGAATGGGTGTAGAACAAATGATTACAGACTATTTTACAAGAGCAAAAGAATATGATGCTTTAAAGAAAAGTGGACAGCCTTATAGAAAGGATTTAGAAATGGAAACATTGGCAGAAATTTTAAATAAAGAACGTTTTATCTCTTGTCATTCATATGTGCAATCAGAAATTAACATGTTAATGAAAGTTGCAGATAAATTTGATTTTACTATTAATACATTCACCCACATCTTAGAAGGATATAAAGTTGCTGATAAAATGGCAGAACATGGTGTTGGTGGTTCTACTTTTTCTGACTGGTGGGCTTACAAATACGAAGTAAATGATGCTATACCCTACAATGCCTCTATTATGCATAATGCAGGGGTAACTGTTGCTATAAATTCAGATGATAGAGAGATGTCTAGACGTTTAAATCAAGAAGCAGCAAAAACGGTAAAGTATGGAGGCATGTCAGAACTAGACGCATGGAAAACTGTAACTATAAATCCGGCTAAACTATTACATATAGACGATAAAGTGGGTAGCATAAAAGTAGGCAAACATGCAGATGTTGTTCTATGGAACAATCATCCAATGTCTATCTATGCTAAAGTAGAAAAAACGATCATAGAAGGGCGTGTCTATTTTGACTATAAAGTAGATGCTAAAAAACGTTTGGCTATTAAAGAAGAAAAAAGCAAGTTAATTGACATGATGTTAAACGAAAAAATGAATGGTGGCAAAACAAAAGTACCAATGAAAAGAGGTGATATCAACTTTCACTGTGATACATTAGAAGAACTTAAAAACTAAGAAATAATGAAAAAAATAATATATAGTGTATTGGCACTTTTCTTTATTGGAAATACAATAGCCCAACAAACACCCGCAGACAAGCAAACAACACCAATTGCTATTGAAGGGGCAACTGCACATTTAGGAAACGGAAAAGTTATTGAAAACTCATTAATTATGTTTAATGATGGTAAAATTACTTTTGTTGGGAGTGCTACCTCTAAAATAGCAAGAAATGGAACGTTAATAAAGGCAACTGGTAAACATATTTATCCTGGATTTATAGCTGCTAATGCAACTTTAGGATTGGCTGAAATTGATGCTGTAAAAGCTAGTGTGGATGTAGATGAAATAGGAATCAACAATCCACATATTAGAAGCTTAATTGCATATAATGCAGAGAGTAAAGTAGTTGAGTCTATGAGACCAAATGGAGTTTTAATGGCTCAAATTACACCTAGAGGGGGTACAATTTCTGGTACTTCTTCTGTGGTGCAATTAGATGCATGGAACTGGGAAGATGCTGCTATTAAGGTAGATGATGCCATTCATATGAACTGGCCTAGTAGTTTTACTAGAGGAAGATGGTGGTTAGGAGAAGATCCTGCATTAAAACCAGATGTAAACTATGGTAAAAACAAAGAAAATATCAAAACATATTTTACCAATGCAAAGAGTTATTTAGAAAGTAACAGAAAACCTAAAAACTTACCTTTTGAAGCTATGAATGGTTTATTTAATGGTTCGCAACGACTTTTTATTCATGTAAATGGGCAAAAAGAAATTACAGATGCCATTACGATTACTAAAAATTTAGGAGTAAAAAATTTGGTTATCGTAAATGCAGAAGGTGCAGAAAGTGTTGCTAAAATGCTGGTAGAACACAAGGTAGGTGTTGTATTGCAAAGACCTCATAGAAACCCTAATTCTGAAGACGATGCATACGATAGTACTTATACAATTGCAAAAACATTAATGGACAGTGGCGTAACTGTAACTATCGGTATGGAAGGGCAAATGGAAAGAATGAATACTAGAAACTTACCTTTTTATGCGGGTACTTTTGCTGCTCATGGTTTAACAAAAGAAGATGCGTTAAAGATGATTACTGCTAATAGTGCAAAAATATTAGGAATAGATACTAGTGTGGGTACTTTAGAAGTTGGAAAAGAGGCTACACTTTTTATCTCTACAGGAGATGCTTTAGATATGCGATCTAACCAACTAACAAATGCGTTTATTCAAGGAAGAGCAATTAGCTTAGAAACACATCAAACAAAGCTTTGGAAACGCTATGCTAACAAATACAAGTCTAAATAATATTAAATAACCTTACTAAAAAGCTCGCAAATTGCGAGTTTTTTGTTTTTAAAACAGTGTTGTTTTTAATTTATGTATAAAAAACATCGTTAAATCAATATATTTGTAACAATGAAAGAAATTCATAGCCTACAAAACCCGTATATTAAAAGTCTAATTAAACTCCAAGAAAAGTCTAGAGAACGAAAAAAAAATGGGGTATTCATTATTGAAGGTATACGTGAGCTAACCTTAGCTATAAACTCTGATTATCAGTTAGAAAAAGTATTATTTTATCCAAGCTTAATTTCTTTACAAAAATTAGAATCTTTGGTGGGTAGTGCTATAGATTGTATTCAAATATCTAAAGAAATTTATGAAAAGTTAGCTTACAGAAATTCTACTGAAGGAATTATTGCTGTAAGTAAAACTAAAGAGCTTTCTCTTAAAAACATAACGTTTAAACGTAAAAATCCATTACTATTAATTGCAGAAGGTATTGAAAAACCTGGTAATATTGGAGCGTTATTAAGAACAGCAGATGCTGCAAATATTGATGCTGTTTTAATAGCAGATCCAAAATCGGATCTTTACAACCCTAATATTATAAGATCTAGTGTAGGATGTTTATTTACCAATCAAATCGCTTCAGGAACCTCTCAAGAAATTATAACTTTCTTAAAAGAGCACAAAGTGGACATATATACAACTACGCTTCAAAATTCTAACCTTTATCACCTAGAAAATTATCAAAAAGCATGCGCCATCGTTGTTGGTACAGAAGCTACAGGTGTAACTGAAATTTGGAGAGAAGAAGCAACACAAAATATTAACATTCCTATGCAAGGAAAAATAGACTCTATGAATGTTTCAGTAGCTGCTGCCATCGTTCTTTTTGAAGCTAAAAGACAAAGACAATTTAAGTAAGTATTATGAAAATATTAGGTATAGATGTTGGTGGTTCTGGAATTAAAGCTGCTATAGTAAACACAAAAACTGGAGAATTAATTTCTGAAAGACACAGAATACCCACTCCAAAACCAGCTACACCTGAGGCAATTGCAAAAACAATTAAAAATATGACCGATTACTTTAACTGGGACAAACCAGTAGGATGTAGTTTTCCAACAACTATAGTAAACGGAAAATGCATACATACAGGTAATTTAAGTGAAAAATGGTTAAATATTAAAGTTGATGAGCTGTTTAACAAAGAAACAACACTTCCTTTTTATGTAAGTAACGATGCTGATTTAGCAGGTGTGGCTGAAGTAAACTTAGGAGCTGGTAAAAATGAAAAAGAGGTTGTAATTGTTATTACTGTAGGAACGGGAATTGGTTCTGGTTTGTTTCACAAGGGAAAGTTAATTCCGAATTTAGAATTGGGAAAACTGTTGCATAGTAATGGAGAAATTATTGAATATTATGCTGCAGATTCTGTGAGAAAAAAAGAAAACCTTTCGTTAAAAGAGTGGGCACTTCGTTTTGATGAGTTATTAGCATATACTAAAATTGTGTTTTCACCTAGTTTAATTATTATAGGAGGAGGAATCAGTAAAAAATATGACGATTTTAAACACCATTTAAATACTAATATCCCAATTAAAGTAGCAAAATTTAAAAACAATGCTGGGATTATTGGCGCTGCAATGTATGCGCACAATCAAATCAAGAAATAAAACACCTACTCCCCTATTTTTCTTTTTAATATCAATGAATAAATGAAATTTGTACCTTTAGATAAGTGTTTCAAAGACTGTTTACTACTTAGTAAACTTTTTTCTCTCAAAAAAAAGCATCACATTTTATAAGAATTACCACTAGTTTTATTAGTATGCAATTTACTTTGCTATTCTAATTCTATTTGCTAAATTCACTTTAGATTTAATGCTCGAAAAATTCATGGAATATACGGCTACCATAGAAGAAGAAAATAAAGAAATTGCAAATCGTTATAAAGACCTCTTAAAAGGTACCTATAAGGTATTATCTAAAGATGACAAAGAGCTCATAAGAAAAGCGTTTGAAATTGCTGTTGACGCACACTCAAAACAACGCAGAAAAACAGGAGAACCTTATATTTATCATCCTATTGCTGTAGCTAAAATTGTAGCTATGGAAATTGGCTTAGGAGCCACTTCTATTGCTGCAGCATTACTTCATGATGTTGTAGAAGATACCGATTATACATTAAATGATATGGAGCAATTGTTTGGAGAAACAATTGCTAGAATAGTCAATGGTCTTACCAAAATATCTCGTTTAAACAAAGAGCAAGATGCTTCAATACAAGCAGAGAATTTTAGAAAAATGTTACTTACCTTACATGATGATGTAAGAGTCATTTTAATAAAAATTGCAGATCGATTACACAATATGCAAACCATGGATGCTATGCCTGGGTACAAGCAAGTTAAAATTGCATCAGAAACTTTATATATTTATGCGCCATTAGCCCATAGATTAGGCTTGTATAATATTAAAACAGAATTAGAAGATTTAGGCTTAAAGTACACAGAACCAGAAGTTTTTAAAAGTATTGTAGCTAAAATAAAAGAGAGCAAAGAAGAACAACAAGAATATTTAAAACGTTTTGAAAATTCATTAAAAAGCGGATTAGACAAAGAGCATTTTTCTTACGAAATAAAAGGTCGATTTAAATCGATTTTTTCCATTCGAAAAAAAATGCAAAAACAAAATGTCACTTTCGAAGAGGTCTTTGACAAGTATGCCATCCGAATTATTTTTAAACCAATTACAAAAGATGAAAAGCATGATGCTTGGAAAATATATTCTTTAGTTACAGATAATTTTAGACCCAACCCTGCCCGATTAAGAGATTGGATTTCTCAGCCAAAATCTACAGGATATGAAGCATTGCATATAACTGTTGTTGGTCCGGATGCACAATGGGTAGAAGTCCAAATTAGATCTGAACGAATGAATGAAATTGCAGAAAAAGGATATGCTGCACATTTTAAATACAAACAAGGTTCAGAAAACGAAAGTGGTTTAGATGTTTGGCTAAACAGATTAAAAGAAACACTAGAAAATCAAAGTATAAATGCTGTAGATTTTGTAGAAGATTTTAAACTTAATCTTTATGCTAAAGAAATCTATGTATTTACACCTAAAGGCGATTTAAAATCATTACCAAAAGATGCTTCTGCCTTAGATTTTGCTTTTTCTATTCATACAGATGTTGGTTTAAAATGTAGAGGCGCAAAAGTAAACGGAAAGTTAGTCCCACTTAGTTACAAATTAAAAAGTGGCGATCAAATAGAGGTGATTACAAGTGCAACAAACAAACCTAATTCTAGATGGTTAGATTTTGTAATTACAGCAAGAGCTAAAACAAAAATTAGAGCAGCATTAAAAGATGAAGAAAAAGGGATTGCAGAGGAAGGAAAAGCAATTTTAGCACGAAAACTAAGGCATTTAAAAATACCTTTTAGTGAAAAAACAATTAATGAGCTGGCCAATTATTTTAAACTAAGAACTAGTTTTGATCTATTTTACAGAATTGGTAATGGAGCAATAGACAATACCCAATTAAAAGGATTTGTTACCCAAAGAAATAGTAAAATTCTAAATTTCTTTAAAACAAAACTTAGACGAAATACAGTAAGCGCAGAAAATCAAGAGGAAATTACGACTAAGTATGATGCTTTGGTTTTTGGAAAAGAAGAAGAAAAACTAAATTATACGCAATCTAAGTGTTGTACTCCCATTCCAGGAGATCAAGTTTTTGGTTTTTTAACAATTAATGAGGGTATAAAAATACATAAGAAAAATTGCCCTAACGCTATTTCTCTTCAATCGAATTATGCATATCGAATTATGCAAGCCAAATGGATAGATTCTACAAAGCAAGACTTTAAAGTTGTATTGCATATTAGCGGTGTAGACACTTCTGGAATCGTAAACGAGGTAACTAAAATTATTTCTAGTAACGTAGGTGTTTTTATTCACAGCATAAATATCTCTGGAGATGAAGGGGTTTTTGATGGTAAAATTGCACTAAGTGTTAAGAATAGTGCACAATTAAAAAAATTAATGAATCGAATTGAAAAGGTAGATGGCGTTAAAAAATTAGAACGTGTTAATAGAATGTAAATATCATTTGCATAAAAACAACTATTTATTAAGAAATAACTGTAAATTTGTTTTTTCGTAAAAATTAAGTACATGAATAATTCTCTTGAAAATCAGGAAGTAGTTAAAAAAGTTTTTACCTCATACCTACAAGAGCATAAACACAGAAAAACACCTGAGCGTTATGCAATTTTACAAGAAATTTACGATGCAGAAGAGCATTTTGATATAGAATCACTCTATATAAAAATGAAAAACAAAAACTACAGAGTAAGCAGAGCCACACTTTACAATACTATTGATTTACTGTTAGATTGTGGGTTAGTTCGTAAGCATCAATTTGATGGACAAACTATGGCTCGATATGAAAAAAGTTATTTTGATAAAAATCATGACCACGTAATTTTTACAGATTCTGGAGATGTAAAAGAATTTTGTGATCCTAGAATACAAATTATCAAAAAAACAATCGAAGAAATATTTGATATTGATATCCACAATCACTCCTTATATTTTTACGGAACAAAAAAGAAAGACCAAAAATAACTTAAAAATTAAATTTAAAATTTAATACTTACACAAATTTAAAAATGGCAGTTGATTTATTATTAGGATTACAATGGGGAGATGAAGGGAAAGGTAAAATTGTTGATGTACTAACACAGGATTACGATATTATAGCACGTTTTCAAGGTGGCCCAAATGCGGGTCATACTTTAATTTTTGACGGGTACAAGCATGTTTTACATACGATACCTTCTGGAATTTTTCATAAAACAGCTTTAAATGTTGTAGGTAATGGTGTAGTTATCGATCCAGTAATTTTTAAAAAAGAATTAGAAAACCTAGACAAACACAATATAGATTACACCTCTAAATTATTAATTTCTAAGAAAGCACACTTAATTTTACCAACGCATAGATTGTTAGATGCAGCTTCAGAAACCTCTAAAGGAAAAGCTAAGATTGGTTCTACCTTAAAAGGTATTGGTCCAACGTATATGGACAAAACTGGAAGAAATGGAATGCGAGTTGGAGACTTAGAATTAGACAACTGGAAAGAAAAGTATGATGCTTTAACCGAAAAGCACATTAAAATGTTAAAATTCTTTGATGTACAGATAGAGTATAATTTAGATGAGTTAGAAGCTGAGTTTTGTAAAGGAATCGATAAATTAAGAACACTACAATTTATTGATAGTGAAGAATTTTTAAACCAAGCCATCAAAGACAAAAAGACAATTTTGGCAGAAGGTGCACAAGGGTCTTTGTTAGATATTGACTTTGGAACCTATCCTTACGTTACCTCTTCAAATACTACAGCTGCAGGGGCTTGTACTGGATTAGGTGTTGCACCAAACAGAATTGGAGAGGTTTTTGGTATTTTTAAAGCCTATACAACACGTGTAGGTTCTGGTCCTTTTCCTACAGAATTATTTGATAAAGATGGTGCTACCATGGCTAAAGTTGGTCATGAATTTGGTGCGACTACAGGAAGACCAAGAAGATGTGGTTGGTTAGATTTAGTTGCTTTAAAATATGCTGTAGATGTAAATGGAGTAACACAACTAATGATGATGAAAGGAGATGTACTCTCTGGTTTTGATACATTAAAAGTGTGTACTTCTTACAATTATAAAGGCAAAGAAATCACTCATTTACCCTATAATATAGAGCCCGAAAATGTTTCAGTAAATTACACTGAATTCAAAGGTTGGAAAGATGATTTAACAAAAATGACTGCTGCAGATCAACTTCCAAAAAACTTAATGGACTATGTTGCTTTTATAGAGAAAGAAACAGGAGTTCCTGTTAAAATTGTTTCTGTGGGTCCAGATAGAAAACAGACCATAAAAAGATAGTTTTATCTAAAAATTAAGAATTTAAGGTATTCTTTTCATTATTTTTGTTGCAAAACAAATCTTTTGAAAAGAATATTTTTTTTATGCTTTATTATCTCTACTATTTCATTCTTTGCTCAACAAAAAAAGAAAATTAGTATAGAAAATGCAGACATCCAATACGCAGACGAACAAAAGTCTCCTGGAGCTACGATTCTTATCGGTAATGTAAGTATTAATCATGAAGGGATTAACCTAACTTGCCAACAAGCCCTACTCTATAAAAAACAAAATTTTTTTAAAGCAATAGGAAATGTAATCATCAAACAAGGTGATTCAATAACACAAACTAGTAATTATTCAGATTATAATGCAAATACAAAACAAGCACTTTCATGGGGTAATGTAATTTTAAAAGACCCTACAATGACCTTAACCACAGATACACTTCAATTTGACAGGGTTAATCAAAAATTATTTTATAGAGATTTTGCAACTATTGTAGACAATACCAATACCTTAAAAAGTAAAAAAGGTAATTATTATTTAGAAAATAAGAAGTTTACAGCAAAAACTAGAGTTACCGTTAGTAACCCAGAGCATCATTTAGCATCTAATCATTTAGATTACTATACAGACTCTGGAATTGCCTATTTGTATGGACCTTCTACTATTACAAATACAAAGAACAACAATAAATTATACGCAGAAAAAGGTGTTTACAATACAAAAACAGATATTTCTCATTTTACAAAAAACGCTAAACTATATTTGAAGGAGAGAACTGTAGAAGGAGACAGTTTATTTTATAATAAAAATAAGGGTTTTGCTTCAGCTACAAATAATATAAGAATTATAGATACAATTCAGAATTTCATAACGAAAGGAAACTATGCAGAACTTTTTGAAAAGAAAGACTCCTTATTTATCATCAAAAAAGCAGTAGCAATTTCTATCATCGAAAAAGATTCAATGTTTATCCATGGAGATACTTTGCTAGTTACAGGTAAACCTAAAAAACGTATTATAAGAACCTATCATAACGTAAAAATTTTTAAATCTGATTTACAAGGAAAGTGCGATTCAATTCACACCAACCAAGAAACTGGCTATACAAAGATGTATAAAAGTCCAGTAATTTGGTCAGATCAAAATCAAATAACAGGAGATAGTATTTTCTTACAATCTAATATAGAAACAGAAAAATTAGACTCTTTAAAGGTATTTAATAATGCATTTATTATCGCTAAAGATTCTTTAGCAAAAGAAGATTACAACCAAATAAAAGGTAGAAATATGTTTGGTAAGTTTATGGATAATAAATTAAAGCTTCTTTTGGTTAAAGGGAATGCCGAATCTATTTATTTTAATAGAAATACAGAAACACAAGTGCTAGAAACAATTACAAAAGAAGTTTCTAGTAATATTGAATTCACACTAGAAAACGGAGAAATTCAAACTATTAAATACCTTAAAAGTACCGATGGCAAAACCTACCCTCCTTCTCAATTAGACGAAGAAGGCCGAAAAATTAAAGGTTTTATTTGGAGAGAAGATGAGCAACCTAAAAATAAAAACGATATTTTCATAAAAGATACGCAAAAGAATAAAGCGCCTATAAAAAAGAAAGTTTTAGAAAAACCTTCATTATTTATTGATGAAAAAACTAAAAAGAAAACGAAACCAACTATCTTTGGTCAATAATTTGAAATCAGATTTTTACAAATATCAAGCACAAACCTCTCCTCACCCCTTAGCTATAGAGGTTTCTCATGCCAAAGGTTCATACATTTATGACACTGATAATAAAGCGTATTTAGATTTTGTGGCTGGTGTTTCTGCAAATAGTATAGGTCATCATCATCCAGTAGTAAACGATGCCATTAAAAAGCAGTTAGATTCATACACGCATGTAATGGTGTATGGTGAATTTATTCAAAAACCACAAGTCTCTCTTTGTAAACAACTAGCAACTACCCTCCCTAAATCCTTACAATCGGTTTATATAACTAATTCTGGCACAGAAGCAACAGAGGGTGCTTTAAAATTAGCAAAAAGAATTACTGGAAGATCAGAAATTATAGCGGCTAAAAATTCTTATCATGGAAATACCCAGGGAGCGATGAGTGTTTCTGGTGTAGAAAAGCAAAATGCAACGTTTAGACCTTTAATTCCAGGTATAAAATTTATTGCATTTAATTGTGATTTTTGTCTTCAAAAAATTACTGAAACTACGGCTGCAGTAATTTTAGAAACTATTCAAGGTGGTGCTGGTTTTATAGAACCTTATGCTAATTTTTTAACTAAAGTTAAACAGAAATGTGATGAAGTTGGTGCATTACTAATTTTAGATGAAATACAAACCGGAATTGGAAGAACAGGTAAATTTTGGGGATTTGAAAATTATAATGTGATTCCAGATATAATTATTACAGGTAAAGGTTTAGGTGGAGGCATGCCAATTGGAGCATTCATAAGTTCTCAAGAAAGAATGAATCTTTTAACACACCATCCTAAATTTGGACATATTTCTACATTTGCTGGTCACCCAGTTATTGCAGCAGCTGCAAATGCTACTATTCAGGTTATTTTAAATAATAATTTAGTGGCTGAAAGCTTACGCAAAGAAAAAATTATTCGAAATCAACTTCAACATTCTGCTATTAAAGAGATTAGAGGAAAAGGATTAATGTTAGCAGCCATTTTAGAATCTTCTGAGTTAGCGTCAAAAATTATCTTGAAATGTTTAGACAAAGGCTTACTACTGTTTTTCCTTTTATTTGAAGGGCGTGCCATGAGAATAACGCCACCCCTAACAATTTCGGATAAAGAACTCATAAAAGGGTGTCAAATTATTTTAGAGGCAATTGAAGAATCTATTTAAGTTATTTTTTAAAATAGAAAAGAATAAATTTTAAAAACCATTAATCAATTAATTCAGTTTTTGTTTTAATTAGCTGTAAGGTAAGTTTATTAAAACGTATGAATAAAAGAATTGATGCTGTTGTTAAACCTGCTAATAAACCTAACCAAATACCAAAACTACCATACATTTCTTCTGAGCCCAAATAATAAGAAACAGGGAACCCTATACACCAATAAGAGATAAATGTAAGGATTGTTGGTATTTTTACATCCTGCAAGCCACGTAAAGCGCCTAAAACAACAACTTGAATACTGTCTGATATTTGAAAAAAAGCAGCAGCTATTAACAGTTTTGACGCAATAGCAATAACCTCCATATTGTCTGTATAATTTAACTCATCTGTCAAATCAACATAAATCATTGGCATTATATCATGAAAAATAAAAAATAGTATGGCAAAAACAGTGGCAAAAATCATCCCTAACAAAAAGATAGAAAATGCAATTCTTCTTAATTCTTTAAAATTTTGTAGGCCTTTTTGATTACCAACTCTAATCATAGAAGCAACACTTAATCCCATTGCTACCATAAAAGTCATTGAAGATAGGTTTAGTGCAATTTGATTTGCTGCTTGTGGGTTTTTGCCTAATAAACCACTCAACCAAATAGCTGCTGTAAAAATAGCTGCCTCAAAAAACATTTGCATGGCACTTAATGACCCTAAATTTATAATCTTTTTTAACATTAACACATCCAATACAAAGAACTTAATGTTGCTAACTATAGGTTTAGACCGTTCTTTATAAAACATCAAAATCCATAAATACAATACCATCACAAATCGTGATGCCAAAGTTCCATAAGCAGCACCTACAATTCCTAATTCAGGAAAGCCGAATTTTCCAAAAATCAATAAATAATTTAATACCACATTAATAATGTTTGCGAGTAATGTAGCATACATTGGGTATTTAGTCATAGACATACCATCACTAAATTGTTTAATAGCTTGAAAAATTATTAAAGGAATTAAAGAAAATGCTACTAAATCTAAGTAAGGTATCGCCAATTCTACAACCTCTTTAGGTTGTTTCATCAAATATAAAATTGGTTTAGCAAAATAGACCATTAAAAAAAGTAGAATTCCTAAAACCGTACATAGAAACAAACCACTTTTATAAGCTGCTCTAGCTTGTTTTAAGTTATTAGAAGAATCTGCTTCTGCTATTAATGGCGTTATTGCAGTAGAAAAACCAATTCCTATAGACATCGCAATAAACATAAAACTATTTCCTAGAGAAACAGCAGCTAACTCAGCAGTACCCAACTGGCCTACCATAATATTGTCTATAAACGCTACAAAAGTATGACCTAACATTCCTAAAATAACTGGTGCTGCTAATGTCCAATTGTATTTAAATTCTGAAGTATACTGCGTTAGGTTCAAATTTTATCTTATATTTTACAAATGCGAATATACGTATTAGAAATACATTTTATTAAAGAGAACTTCACAGTTTTATAAAGAATTTTCTCGATAAAATTAAGTACTTTTGAATAACAAAATTAAAAAAATGGCGAAGATAACACTTGGTGGAAATCCAATTCAAATTAGTGGAAATTTACCAAATATTGGTGATAATGCAGTAGACTTTACATTAAGAACAACTGCGTTAAAAGAAAAGTCGCTATCCGATTATTTAGGTAAAACGATATTACTTAATATTTTTCCAAGTGTAGACACTAGTGTTTGTGCTAAATCTGTCAGAGTTTTTAATAAGAAAGCTTCAGAAATAGACCACTGTGTTGTTTTATGTATTTCTAAAGATCTTCCTTTTGCGCAAGCACGTCTTTGTGGTGCAGAAGGAATTGATAATGTAGAAATGCTATCCGATTTTAAAACGGGCTCTTTTGGAGAAGATCATGGTGTTACTATAAAAGATAGTGATTTTAAAGGACTACATGCAAGAGCTATCATTATTATAGATAGGAATGGTAAAATTAAATATACAGAACAAGTTGCTGAAATTGGGAACGAACCAAATTATGAAGCAGCATTAAAAGCAATGTAGTATGAAAGATCCAAACGATGGTTTTTTTATGGGAAGACTAAAAAGTTTAAAATTTGCTTTTAAAGGTTTATGGATTTTAGTTACCACAGAAGATAGTATAAAGGTGCAGCTTTTTGTTTCCCTAATTGCATTTATATTAGGAATAACATTCGATATTTCACTTATGGAATGGGCTATACAATTCCTAGCAATAGGTTTAGTTTTAGTTGCTGAGGCTGCTAATTCTGCAATAGAAGAAGTCTCTGATTTTATACATCCAGAATTTCATGAAAAAATTGGAAGAATTAAAGATATTGCTGCAGGTACTCCTGCATTTGCAGCAATAATATCGCTAATCATTGCAGGTATTATTTATGTACCGAAAGTATTTATATTATTTTAATCAAATATGTATATTTACTTTTTAATTTTTTATAATTTTTAATGCCAAAAACAAAACCAAATACTTCTAAAGTAAAAGAAAAAACTTCTATTTTTAATTTCTTAAAAACAAGGCAAACTCAAAATATCATTGGCTTATTTTTACTTCTATTTTCTCTTTTTTTGTGTATTGCTTTTATTTCCTTTTTCTTCAACTGGCAAACGGATCAGAGTACGTTAAACTACTTCACAGACAAGTCTATTAAAAGTAATAATCTATTAGGTAAAATTGGCGCCAACTTAAGTCATTTCTTTATTTACAAAGGGTTCGGTCTTGCTGCTTTTGTAATTGTATATCAATTTTTGATTACAGGATTTTATATTATTATAAAAAGAAAAATCTCGAAAATTATAATTTCTTGGAATTGGGGCTTAATTTCCATGTTATGGCTTACAATCACATTAGGCTTTTTAAATAAAAAATATGCCTTATTCTCTGGTGTTATCGGTTTTGAATTAAATAATTATTTACAAACATTTTTAGGTAAGACTGGATTAAGTATCGTTTTACTGTTTTTATTTTTTGCATATCTAATTTTAAGGTATAAGATTACTATTGACAAGTATTTAGAGGCTTGGAAAGCAAAAAGAATGGCTCAAAAAGAACTAGCTTCTAAGGCATCTGATAACGAAAAAGATGACATTGAAAGTTCTGTTGCTAGCAGTACGCTTAGTGTTGATAAGGAACCATTAGAAGAAACAAAATCTGAGTTTGAATTATCAGTAGAAAACTTAAAACCTACAATTTCTAACCATTCTGATGTACAATCAAAAGAATCAATTGAACTAAAAATTGAAGAAGAAAAAAATACTGTATTTAATACAAAAGAAAAGACTACCCCTGAGAAAGAAGTGGCTATTGATATAGAAATCTCTGAAGAAGAAGAACATTCAACGGAGAATCTATCTGATAAAATACTTAAAGATTTTGGAGAATTTGACCCAACACTAGAGCTTTCTAATTTTCGATTCCCAACATTTAATTTATTAAAACAATACAACGAAAGTATTTCTATAGACCCAGAAGAATTAGAGGCTAATAAGAATAAAATTGTAGAAACGTTAAAAAATTACAAAATTGGAATTGCAGAGATTAAAGCAACTGTTGGACCAACAATTACTTTATATGAAATTGTACCTGAAGCTGGTATTCGTATTTCTAAGATTAAAAATTTAGAAGACGATATTGCACTTTCTTTATCAGCACTAGGAATTCGTATCATTGCTCCCATTCCCGGAAAAGGAACCATAGGTATAGAAGTGCCTAATAAAAATGCAACCATAGTGTCTATGCACTCTGCTATTTCATCAAAAAAATTTCAAGAATCTCAGATGGAGCTTCCTATAGCTTTAGGAAAAACAATTTCTAATGAAACATTTGTAGTAGATTTAGCAAAAATGCCTCACTTATTAATGGCTGGTGCAACAGGACAAGGAAAATCTGTTGGTTTAAATGCTGTTTTAACATCATTATTGTATAAAAAACATCCTGCAGAGGTAAAATTCGTTTTGGTAGATCCTAAAAAAGTAGAACTTACCCTATTCAATAAAATAGAAAGACATTATTTAGCTAAATTACCAGATACCGATGATGCCATCATAACCGATACAACCAAAGTTGTACATACCTTAAATTCTTTGTGTATCGAAATGGATAATCGCTACGATTTATTAAAATCGGCTATGGTTCGTAATATCAAAGAATACAATCAAAAGTTTAAAAAACGTAAATTAAATCCAAACGACGGACATCAATTTTTACCCTACATTGTTTTGGTAATTGATGAATTTGCAGATTTAATTATGACTGCAGGTAAAGAAGTAGAAACCCCAATTGCAAGGTTAGCACAGCTTGCAAGAGCAATTGGTATTCACTTAATTGTTGCAACTCAAAGACCTTCTGTAAATGTAATTACAGGAATTATAAAAGCTAATTTTCCTGCAAGAATTGCATTTAGAGTAACCTCTAAAATAGACTCAAGAACAATTTTAGATGCAGGAGGTGCAGACCAACTTATAGGAAGAGGAGATTTATTATACACCAATGGAAATTCAATTACTCGAATTCAGTGTGCATTTGTAGATACTCCAGAAGTAGAAAAAATAACTGATTTCATAGGTTCTCAAAAAGCATATTCAGAAGCACATTTATTACCAGAATATGTAGATGATGAAAATGGCACAAGTATTGATATTGATATCGAAGATAGAGATAAACTATTTAAAGAAGCCGCAGAAATTATTATAACTGCTCAACAGGGCTCTGCTTCTTTATTACAAAGAAAATTAAAATTAGGATACAATAGAGCTGGACGTTTAATAGATCAATTAGAAGCTGCTGGTATTGTTGGAGGTTTTGAAGGGAGTAAAGCTAGGCAAGTTTTAATTCCTGATTTTATAGCGCTAGAACAGTTATTAGAAAACGAAAAAAACAACTAATACATCTTTAAAAGATGTTAAATTAATTTAAATGAGGAAATTAGTTATTGTAGGATTATACTTAATGTGTTCAAGTTTTATTTTTTCACAGAACTCTTTAGAAGCAAAATCAATTTTAGATGAAGTTTCAACAAAGATGGCTGCATACCAAAATATGTTTATTAGCTTTAGCCAAACACTCAGTAATGAAGAAGCTGGTATTCTTGAAGGTGATGAACCACCTATTAAAGGAGAAATACATTTAATGGGAGAAAAATACAGCTTAAAGTATTTGGGAAATACGTTCATCTATGATGGCAAAAAACTTTATATCATAAATAATGAAGAAAAAGAAGTGGCTATATCTGAAGGAGACTTAAGTGCAGACGATGGTTTTATTTACCCTTCAAAACTTTTTACTTTTTACCAAGAAGGATATAATTTTGAACTAGGAAAAATTAAAAATTATAAGGGTAGAAAAATTCAGTTTGTAACCCTAAATCCTATCGATAGCAATTCTGATATCATTAAAGTAGAACTGGGTATTGATGCAAAAACTAAGCATATTTACAAATTGATCCAAACAGGTTCTAATGGAGCCAAAACAAGTTTCACCATCACAACATTTAAAAACAATCAAGCTATTTCTGATGATTTTTTTACGTTTAACGAACAAAAATATTTAGAGCAGAATTACACCATTGATTAATTATTTCAATTAACAGAAAATTAATAGCATCTTACATTTTAAGATGCTATTTTTGTTTTTTTTATGAAAATATTAGATCGATACATTTTAAAGAGCTTTCTAGTTCCGTTTATAGCAACATTTCTAATTGTACTTTTTGTCTTAGTAATGCAAGCCTTATGGCAAGCATTCGAAAATATTGCAGGCAAGGGAATAAGCGTAATTTTTATACTAAAATTTTTATACTACACAACATTAATGATTATACCACAGGCACTACCTGTTGGTGTATTGTTGTCTTCCATAATGGCTTTAGGTAACTTGGGCGAGAATTATGAATTTGCTGCAGCAAAATCTGCTGGAGTGTCTTTACAAAGATTAGTAAGACCAATAGGAATTCTTGCCATTGCGTTAAGTGGTCTTAATTTTTTGTTTTTAAATAATGTTTTCCCCTATGCCAACTTAAAACAAAAAAACTTATACTTAAACATAAAAAAGAAAAAACCTGCACTAGCATTGGTTCCTGGAAGCTTTAATGCAGATATTCCAGGGTACCAAATTAAGTTTGAAGAAAAGTATGGAGCGCAAGAAAATCTTTTGAAAAAGGTGTTAATTTATGATTTAACCAGTAACAGAGGAAATCAAAAAGTAATTACAGCAGAACGAGGTAAGATTGTTACCGAAGAAGGTAGTAGGTATATGACTTTTATTTTATACGATGGAAAGTATTACGAAGAACATGTAAAATCTGCCAGAACTTCACTTAAGAGAAAAAAAATGGCGGCATCAGAAGCTACTTTTAAGGAATACGAATTTAATATTGATATTGGAGATACTTTAGATGAAGGAAAGTTAGATTCTATAAATTCTGCCACAATTCCGATGATGCTTTCTTTAGAACAAATAAAAGATACCATTCCTAAATTAAAAGAAAATTATGACGAGGTATTACAAATTCGTGCTAAAAACATTTATATTAGTAGTACAGCAAAAGATTTGTATCGCTATCCAGATTCTTTAAAAAGAACAAATCTTGAGACTACAATTATTAATAATTTTGAGCTTCAAGAAAAAATTACTGTTTTAAATTCGGCATTAACAAAAACAACAAGAGTATTAAATTCAATAACCAATAATACAGATAGCGTAAAATGGAACAGAAAAATGGTAAATTTTTACGATACAGAATACTATAACAGAATAGCATTCTCTTTATCTTGTGTAATATTGTTTTTTATTGGTGCTCCTTTAGGTTCTATTATTAGAAAAGGCGGATTTGGATTACCAATGATTTTAGCAATAGCAGTTTATGTATTGTATTTTTTTACAAATACATTCGGAAAAAATTTAGCAGAAGAAAGTTCTATAACCTCTATGTTAGGTTCATGGATATCTGCAATAATCATGATTCCATTTGCCATTTTATTAACCAATAGAGCAACAAAGGATAAAGGGATTTTTAATATCAATTCCTTTTTACAACCAGTGACTAAAATTTTAAATAAATTACTACCTAAAAAAGGGCTTTAAATATGACTACAAATTCAGTACATCAAATACAACTAAATACAATAGAAGAAGCAATTAACGATATCAGAAATGGTAAAGTTATAATTGTTGTGGATGATGAAAATAGAGAGAATGAAGGCGATTTTTTAGCTGCAGCAGAAAAAGTTACCCCAGAAATGGTAAATTTTATGGCAACTCATGGTAGAGGGTTAATTTGCACACCTTTAACAGAAAATCGCTGTAAAGAGCTAGAATTGGGCATGATGGTGAATAACAACACAGATCCAATGGAAACTGCGTTTACTGTTTCTGTAGATTTAAGAGGTAAAGGAGTTACTACAGGTATTTCTGCTTCGGATAGGGCGTTAACTATTCATGCGTTAGTAGATAAAGAAACAAAACCCTTTGATTTAGCGAGACCAGGACATATTTTCCCTTTAAAAGCTAAAGAAGGTGGTGTTTTAAGAAGAACAGGTCATACAGAAGCAGCCATAGATTTTGCAAGATTAGCAGGTTTACAACCAGCAGGAATTATTGTAGAAATAATGAATGAAGATGGTACAATGGCTCGTTTACCACAATTACTTAAAGTTGCTGAAAAATTCGACATAAAAATAGTTTCTATTGAAGATTTAGTGGCTTACAGAATGGAGCATGATTCGTTAATCGAAAAGAAAGAAGATTTTGAAATAGAAACACGTTTTGGAAAATTTCGTTTAAGAGCCTATCAACAAACAACCAATAATCAAGTGCATATTGCACTGACTAAAGGCACTTGGACCAATGATGATGGTATTTTAACCAGAATAAATTCAACGTTAGTAAACAACGATATTCTTGGAACATTAACTAATAATGCTGATAAAAAGTTAGACCAAATGTTTCAAGTAATTAATGACGAAGGCAAAGGCGCAATTTTATTTATCAACCAGCAAAATCAATCTAAAAACTTATTAAGTAGATTGAATATCTTAAAAGAAAATCAAAAAAACGGGGAATTAAAAGCACCTGCAATTGCCATGGATCAAAGAGATTTTGGGATTGGAGCTCAAATTTTACATGATTTAAATATCAGTAAGTTAAAACTACTTACCAATAGTCAACAAACTAAAAGAGTGGGTATGATTGGGTATGGCTTAGAAATTGTAGATTACATATCTTATTAATAAATAACAAAGGGATCATTAAATTGATCACTTTGTTATTCTATTTTTAGTAGAGGCTACCCCTATCTTATTTAGGTAATAAAATTTCACCTACTGCTAATTCGACAGGTTTTTTGTTTTTTTCAAATAATCTTGCAGTATAATTTCCTTTTAAAGTTATTGTTTGATCTATTACTTCTAGCCAACTTCCTTCTCTTAAACCTAAAACAGCAGTTTCATTACATACATGAAATTCTTTAATTCTTGTTTCTCGAGTTTCGCCCATATGTGTATTGCCTTCTATTGGATCTAAATAATGCGCATTAATATTGAAAGGAATGCATCCTAAAGTTTTAAAACTGGGAGGATATACAATAGGCATATCATTAGTGTTTTTCATATTCACACCACATATGTTACTTCCTGCACTTGTTCCTAAATAAGGAACCCCCTGCTCTATGACTTCTTTTAATGGTTTTAGAATATCATTTTTATACAATTGATTTACCAATTCAAACGTATTACCACCTCCTGTAAAAATTCCCTTGGAATTTTTTAAGGCCTCTCTAGGGTTTTCATATTCATGAATACCTTTTACTGTTATATCAATAGAAGAAAAAGCTTGTTGCACCAAATTAGTATATGAATTGTAAGAAATACCTCCAGGCCTTGCATATGGAATAAATAAAATAGTTGAACCATTTGCAAAAAAAGTGCTTAATGTTGGTAAAAGATATTCTAAGTAATTACTTCTATATAGTGTTGATGTACTTGCAATAATCATTTTTTTCATGGCTCAAAAATAAAGTTTTTACCTAATTCAGGTACTAGTTTATCTCCTAATTAAATCATAAAAATGATTTTTTTTGAGTCTAATATAGAAATATTATGTAATTTTCATGATCTTAAAAAGATAAACATATTTTATCCTTATGAAAAAAATAGTGCTACTTTTTTTATTGGTATTATTAGTATTACAAAGTATAAATGGACAGAATAAGAGGTACATTATAACTGGTAAGGTTACAGATTCTTTAGGGGTAATAAAAAATGCAAACATTATTAACCTAAATACTTATCAAGGTACTTTTTCTAGTGACGAAGGATTGTACCGTATTTTTGTTTCAAAAGGAGATACATTAAGGGTTTCATCTATTCAATATAAACCTAAGAAAATTGTCATTTCAAAAAAAACTATTGAAACTAAAAAATTAGATATCTCACTAAAGTCTGCTACTTATACTCTAGATGAATTTGAATTAAAAAGAAATAATTTATTAGGTCGATTAGGTATAGATATTAAAAATGTTAGTAGAGATAAACAAGACTCTCTATTAAGAAAAGTCATGGATTTCTCTAATGTAAATTTTAAGGAAAAAGATTTTACAATTGATGATATTTCAAAAGTAAAACCACCAATCGTAAATACTATGGCAGGGGCTATACCAATGGCAGGTGCAGGGGCAAAAGTTGTAATACCTTTTAAAAACTCAGCACGATTATGGGCTTTAAGAAGCAAATTAGAGCAAAAAAAGCAATTTCCTTACAAAATACTTTCAGAACTAGGTGAAAAGTTTTTCTTTGACGAACTTAAAATTCCAATCGATAATTATTTTCATTTTTTAGAATATTGTAATCCTTTGGGTATTGAAAATCTTCATAAAAAAAGAAGGCTTTTAGAGTTAATAAAGATTTTAAGAAAAGAAAGTAGTTCTTATTTAAAAATCATAAACAAAGAATAATTTTCTAGTATTATTTAGCTACACTTATTTATGAAACTAAAAACATATCTATTTTTATTACTAATTATCCCTTTATTCTCTTTTTCATCACATAAATACTATTTAAGTTTAACACAGATTAACTTCAATAAGGAGACCAAAGCAGTACAGGTTATTATTAATGTTTTTATGGATGATATCGAATTAGCTTTAAATAAAGATTTTGGCATTGATTTACAGCTAACTACAAAAAAGGAATTAAAAAACAACGGTATTTATTTTAAAAAATACCTTCACAAAAAATTAGAATTTACAATAAATAATAAAATCCAAAACTTTAATTATATTGGTAAGGAATATGATGGGGATCTTGTTTTTTTTTATTTAGAAATAGAAAACGTAGAAAATATAAAAACATTAAGTGTTTCAAATAAAGTATTAACAAATCATTTTCCAAAACAACAAAACTTAATCAAAGTAAAAGTGAGTAAAAAGAATAAAAGTGTTTTACTTACTAAAGAAGCGTATAAAACTTCAATAAAATTTTAAATTAAATCAAACTAAAAATCAATACTTATGAGAAAAATTGGATTTTTAATGTTCTCTTTATTCGTAGTTTGTTCTGCATATGGGCAAATTACAAAACAAGGACATGTTAATACAAATAAATTTAAGCAATTAAAGCAAGAATTACCTACGCCTAACCTAGAACGTACAGCTTCAGGTAAACCTGGTAAAGAGTACACCCAGCAAAAAGTAGATTATGTTATGGATATTGTGTTAGACGATGCCAATACAAAAATCACTGGCTCTGAGACTATTACTTACCACAACAATTCTAAAGATGAATTGGAATATTTATGGGTGCAATTAGATCAGAACATGAGAGCTGCAGATTCTAAAACTCCAGATATTTCACCCAATTCAATTCCTAAAAAAATTAGTAAAAATAGATTTAACAGGGCCTTTCCTGAAGAACGTTTTGATGGGGGTTTTAATATTATGAGTGTAACTAATAAAGATGGTAGTGCTTTATCTCATACTATTAATCAAACCATGATGCGCATAAACCTAACCGAGCCGTTAGCATCTGGAGCAACATTTGAATTTAATATTTCTTGGTGGTACAACATTAATAACCATAGAACAGATGGAGGAAGATCTGGATATGAGCATTTTAAAGAAAATAATAATAACAATTATGTAATTGCACAGTTTTATCCAAGAATGTGCGTGTATGATAATGTAGAAGGTTGGCAGAACGATCAATTTTGGGGAAGAAGTGAGTTTGCCCTTGAATTTGGAGATTTTACAGTTAATATTACTGTTCCCGAAGACCACATGTTAGGAGCCACAGGAGTTTTACAAAACGAAAGTGAGGTATTAACAAAACAAGAGCAAAAAAGACTAGCCAAAGCCAGAAAAACATTTGGTGATGTAGTTATTATTAGAACACAAAAAGAAGCTGAAAAGATTGAAAAATCAAAAGCCTCTAGAACTAAAACATGGAAATTTATAGCAAAAAATGTGCGAGATTATGCATTTGCCACTTCAAGAAAGTTTATTTGGGATGCAATGGCTGTAGCTATTAATGGAAAAACTGTTATGGCATACTCTTTATACTCTAAGGAAGCTAATCCTTTGTACGGAGATCATTCAACCAAAGCAGTCGCACAAACTTTAAAAACGTATTCTAAATATACTTTTGACTACCCTTACCATAAAGCAATTTCGGTAGATGGACAAATGGGAATGGAATATCCTCAAATCTGTTTTAATCCTGGTAGACCAGATTTACCAAATGGTGGTTATTCAGATAGAATGAAATACAGAATGATTAAAGTTACCATTCATGAAGTTGGTCATAATTTTTTCCCAATGATTGTAAATTCTGACGAAAGACAATGGACTTGGATGGATGAAGGTTTAAATTCTTATATGGAAATGTTGGCTGAGTTAGATTATGATAAAGATTTTCCAATTGTTAGAGGGTATCCGAAAAATATTGTCAAATATATGTCTGGAGATCAGTCTAGAATTGCACCTATTATGTCTAAAGGAGACAATGTGTATAGCTTTGGTGCTAATGCATATGGTAAACCTGCAACAGCACTATGGATTTTAAGAGAAACTATTATGGGCAAAGAATTATTTGATCATGCTTTTAAAACATATTCACAAAGATGGATGTTTAAGCACCCCTCTCCTGCTGACTTTTTTAGAACTATGGAAGATGCGTCTGGTATAGATTTAGATTGGTTTTGGAGGGGCTGGTTTTATACTACTGATGTAACAGATATTGGTATTAAAGGAGTTAAAAAATATACAACAAAAGAATCTGAAAATACTGTAGAGTTTTTAGAAGACACGTCTAATGGATTAGGTTTTTCAAAAAATGCAGATAAATACCATTATGAAATTACCTACGAAAAACCAGGGGGACTAGTAATGCCTATTATTGTTGAGTTTACGTATAAAGACGGAACAAAAGAAAAGAAAACATATCCTGCTCAAATATGGAGGTATAATGATAAAGAAGTAAGAAAAGTTTTTTCTTCTAACAAACAAATAGAAAGTATACAAATAGATCCAGATTTAGAAACTGCAGATGTAGATACGTCTAACAACTCTTTTCCAAAAGAAAAGACAAATAAATTTGAAAAATTTAAAAATAAAATAAAAGGATAATCTTTTAACACATCTCTTCAAAAAGGCAATATGAATTTATATTGCCTTTTTTTTTGATAAAGGTTTGTTAAATTTATTAACATTTTAAGACTATTCTGTATTTAATCATTAATTTTATAGCTTGATTAATTCAAATCAATACACATGAAAAAAATTTATTTAATTGTTTTTTCTTTATTTTTTGTGGCAACTTCAACAATTGCACAAGAACAAAAAGAAAAAAAGAAAACACAACAAGGTCATACCGATCAAAACAAATTTAGACAGCTAAAAGATGTTTTAGCAACTCCAAACGACCAACATACAGCTTCAGGTGCACCTGGACACCAATATTCACAACAAAAAGTTGATTATGTAATGGACATTCGTTTAGACGAGGCAGCCAATAAAATATATGGTAGTGAAGACATCACCTATTATAACAACTCTAAAGATAACTTAGCGTATTTATGGGTGCAATTAGATCAAAATATGAGAGCGGATGATTCTCAAACTCCTTTAGCAAAGTCTAATTCTGCTGCAGCATTTATATCTACAGATAATTTTAAATCTGAGTATATGGGAGAAGGAAAAGGCTTTGGTTTTAACATCGAAAGTGTAACTAAAGATGGTAAACCCTTATCACATTTTATAAATAGAACAATGATGCGAATAAATTTACCTAAAGCCTTAGCTCCTGGTGAAAGTTTTGACTTTAGTATTGTTTGGAATTATAAAATTAATGACATCAATAAAGATGGTGGTCGTTCAGGGTTAGAATCTTTTAAAGATGGAAATAACAATTATACCATTGCTCAATTTTTTCCAAGATTAGCGGTTTACAATAACGTAGAAGGTTGGCAAAACATGCAGTTTTGGGGTAGATCTGAATTTGCATTAGAATTTGGAGATTATGAAGTTAACTTAACCGTTCCTTCAGATCATATTGTTGAGGCTACTGGAACATTGCAAAACGAAAAAGAGGTATTAACAAGAACACAGCGCAAGCGTTTTGAACAAGCAAGAAAAAGCTTTGACAATCCAGTTGTTATTGTTACTCAAGAGGAAGCTGAAAAGAATGAAAAAGGAAGAGCTACAGCAACTAAGACTTGGAAGTTTAAAGCACAAAGAGTAAGAGACTTTGCTTTTGCAAGCTCTAGAAAATACATCTGGGATGCAATGGCTGTGGATATTAATGGTAAAACAGTAATGGCAACTTCTTTATACCCTAAAGAAGGAAACCCATTATGGGAAGAACACTCTACAAGAGCGGTAGCCACTACATTAATTGAATACTCTAAATTAACATTCGATTATCCTTATGCTAAAGCAGTATCTGTACATTCAGAAAGACAAGGAATGGAGTACCCAATGATTTGTTTTAATTTTGGAAGACCAAATCCTGACGGAACTTATTCAGATAGAACAAAAAAAGGAATGATTGGAGTTATTGTACACGAAGTAGGTCATAACTTTTTTCCAATGATCGTTAATTCTGACGAAAGACAATGGACCTGGATGGATGAAGGATTAAACTCTTTTGTAGAAATTTTGGCTGAAGACGTTTACGATGCAGAATTATTTGCTTCAAACCCAGCAAAAGATATTACAAGATACATGGGTGGTGATCAATCTAACATCTCTCCTATTATGTCTCAAGGAGATTATGTAAAGCAATTTGGACCAAATGCATATTCAAAACCTGCAGCTGGTTTATATATCTTACGTAAAACAATAATGGGACCAGAATTATTTGACCATGCGTTTAGAACCTACGCTCAAAGATGGATGTTTAAACATCCAACACCAGAAGATTTCTTCAGATCTATGGAAGACGCTTCAAGTATGGATTTAGATTGGTTTTGGAGAGGTTGGTTCTATACTACAGATGTAACTGATATTGGTATTAAAGAAGTAAAGCCTCTATATCTAACAGATAAACCAAATGCAAGATTAGCGAAACTAAAAGAACAGTATAAGCAGTATTTTGACAGCTTAGGGGATTTAGTTTACATCACTGACAAAGAAGAAGATGCAAACCCAAATGCTATGGATAAATATGCTGATGGTAAAGAAGTACCTTCATATATCTATTCTGTAGAATTTGAAAAGCCAGGTGGTTTAGTTATGCCTTTAATTGTAGAACTAACTTATGCAGACGGAACAACTAAAAAAGAAACTTTTCCTGCTCAAATATGGATGAAAAATGATACTACTGTAAAAAGAGTATTTTCATCTACACAAGAAATTAAAAGTATAAAAGTAGATCCAGACATGGAAACTGCAGATGTAGATGTTTCTAATAATAGTTGGCCAAAACAAGAGACTGATAAGTTTAATCAGTTTAAGAATAAAATGAAAAATTAAATCAATTTAATTTTTACTAAAAAAGCCTCGTAATTTACGAGGCTTTTTTAATTTAAATAATAACCCTAACTATCTTCTTCAGTTAGATTGATATCAAAGTCTTTATTATCCTCAAAAAAATATTCATCTTCTGAATAAAATTCCATTGCCTCTTCTAACTTAGTACTAATTTTAATTAGGTAAATAGTAGTTGGTGCATTTACTTCTAGTGCTTTAATTGTTTCTCCTCTAGCATTTTTAAATGAAATAATGTCATCAAAATCATAACCCAATGGGTATGTATCTATCAAAAGATCTAATATTTCTTTTGTTATTTTTTCATATGCTACAATTACTCTTTTCATGCCTCTACATTTCTAGCAAATAAGCAAATAGTAATGGTGCCACAATAGTTGCATCACTTTCTATGATAAATTTTGGGGTTTCAATATCTAATTTACCCCAAGTAATTTTCTCATTTGGTACAGCACCAGAATAGGAACCATAACTTGTCGTAGAATCAGAAATTTGACAAAAATAACTCCAAAAAGGGGTATCTATTCTTTCTAAATCTTGATACAACATTGGCACTACACAAATAGGAAAATCTCCTGCTATACCTCCTCCAATTTGAAAGAATCCTATTCCGTTTTTAGAATTTTCTGTATACCAATCTGCTAAAAAGGTCATATACTCAATTCCTGATTTTGTGGTACTTGCTTTTAATTCTCCTTTTAAAACATAGGAAGCAAAAATGTTTCCCATTGTAGAGTCTTCCCAACCAGGAACTACAATTGGTATATTTTTTTCAGCTGCTGCATACATCCATGAATCTTTAATATCAATTTCATAATACTTTTCTAAAACACCAGACAATAACAATTTATACATGTATTCATGAGGTAGATAGCGTTCTCCTTTGGCCTCTGCATCTTTCCAAATTTTTACAATATGTGCTTGAATTCTTCGAAAAGCTTCTTTTTCTGGTATGCACGTATCTGTAACTCTATTTAACCCTTTCTCTAACAAATCCCATTCTTCTTGTGGCGTTAAATCTCTATAATTAGGCACACGCTTGTAATGGGAATGTGCGACTAAATTCATAATATCTTCTTCTAAATTGGCGCCAGTACAAGAAATGATATGCACTTTATCTTGACGAATCATTTCTGCAAATATCTTCCCCAACTCTGCTGTACTCATCGCTCCAGCTAATGAAACTAACATTTTAGCGCCTGCGTTAAGTTGTTTTTCATACCCTTTAGCTGCATCAACTAATGAGGCAGCGTTAAAGTGTAAAAAGTATTTTTCTAAAAAATTCGTTATTGGTTTTTTCATTCTAAAGTATTTTTTAATTAAAATTCTTGGTCGTTTTCTTTAAATTTAGATATTCTATTCACTATTTTTAAATTGTCTGATTCTATATCAGCATTATATATCTCATCACTAGAAAACTTGTAACTCAACATTTTATAAAAGAGCTTTGCAGCTAAAAAATCGGAAGATGTATCGTGTTTATTTGGACATAACTCTACCATATCAAAACCGACCACATTTTTTTTTCTAAAAACAGTTTTCAAAAATGATAGGGTTTCATAATACAATAACCCTCCAGGTTCAGGGGTACCAGTAGAGGGTAAAATAGAAGGGTCTAAAGCATCTAAATCAAATGTAATAAACACGTTTGTAGTTAATTGATCTATAACATCTTCTATCCAATATTCATTAACAACCATATCATGAGCAAAGAATACTTTATCTTCATTCATTGTTCTCTTTTCAGAAATATCCATACTTCGAATACCTACTTGAACTAAGTTAGTGGTTGTATTTGCCTCATATACAGCACATGCATGGTTATAAGAAGAACCTTGATATTCTTTTCTTAAATCTGCATGAGCATCAATGTGCAATACCGTTAAATTATCAAAGCATTCATTAAATGCTCTAATTGTTCCAATAGAGATTGAATGTTCACCGCCAAAAACGGTAACAAATTTATTTCTATTAATGTATTTTTTTGTTTCTTGATGTACTTTATGTACAACTGCCTCAGGTGAAGAATTTTCTATTATTTCTTCTGCTAAAAATACGCCTTGTTTATACACTTCTGAATCGGTTTCAATATCATACAATTCCATATTTTCAGAAGCTTCTAAAAATGCTTTAGGTCCTTTGTCTGCTCCTTTTTGCCAAGTACTTGTTCCATCATAAGGAACAGGGATTATTACTATTTTTGCTGTAGCAGGATTTGCATATTCTTCTGGGATTCCTGCATATGTACTATTTATTTTCATTTTTTTTATTTTAGTATCCTAGTATGGATAACATTTCACTACTTTTTTGTTGCTCTTTAAAAAGAGTAATTTTTAATTTACCGTTTTGATCTTTATCTATGATTAATTGTTTAGGGTTTGGAATTAAACAATGTTGTAATCCTCCAAAACCACCTATTGATTCTTGATAAGCTCCAGTATTAAAAAAACCAATATAAAGTGGTTTTTCTTTCTCATAAACTGGCAAGTATATTCCGTTAATATGTTGTTCTGAGTTATAATAATCGTCACTATCACAAGTTAATCCTCCTAGTAATACCCGTTCATATTGCCTATTCCATTTATTTATTGGTAGCATTATAAAACGTTTATTTATAGCCCAAGAGTCTGGTAGTGTTGTTATAAAAGAAGAATTAATCATATTCCAACGCTCTCTGTCGTTTTGTTTTTTTTGGTATAGAATTTCATAAACAGTAGCTCCAGATTCACCTACAGTAAAACTGCCAAATTCTGTAAAAATATTTGGTACAGGAACATTACTTTCTATACAGGCTGTGTTTATTTGGTTAATAATTTCATCAATGATATATTGGTAATCATAATCAAACCCTAAAGAGTTCTTTATTGGAAAACCACCTCCAATATTTAAGCTATCTAAAGAAGGGCATTTTCGCTTAAGATTGATGTAAACATTTAAACATTTCATTAATTCATTCCAATAATAGGCATTGTCTTTAATACCTGTATTGATAAAGAAATGAAGCATTTTTAATTGAACTTGTTGATTTTTAGAAATTTCTTTATCATAAAAAGGAACAATATTTTTATACCCAATTCCTAAACGAGAGGTGTAAAATTCAAATTTTGGTTCTTCTTCTGAAGCAATTCGAATACCGATTTTAAATTGTTGTTTTGTTTCATTAGTTAATAAATTTAACTCCTCGTAATTATCGATTATTGGAATACAGTTTTTATGACCTGAGTTTATAATATCAGTAATGTTTTTAATATACTGGTCTCTTTTAAAGCCATTACATATAATATATGTAGTGTCTTTTATTTTGCCTTCTCTTCTTAAGTTATTTACGATGTCTATATCAAAAGCAGATGAAGTTTCTATATGAATGTCATTTTTTAAAGCCTCTTTTAATACATGTTTAAAATGGGAGCTTTTAGTACAATAACTATAAAAGTATTTACCTTTATAGTTATGGTTGTTCATGCTGTTTTTAAACCATGTTTTTGTTCTTTGTATGTTTTCTGAGATTTTTGGTAAATAAGTAAATTTTAATGGAGCGCCATAAGTTTCTATTAATTCCATTAAATTGATATCATGCCAAATAAGTTTATTATTTATGGTTTTAAATTCTTCTTGTGGAAAATCGAAAGTCTGTTCGATTAAATCAATATATTTAGTGTTCATTCTTTATTTTTAAAATTAGTGTAGAGGGTACTGTTTTGTTCTAAATACAAGTAGTTTTTAGAACAATTAAAAAATTAAAAATAAAGAAAGAATCACTGTAATATTTGTAAATAAATTACGTGAAGCTTAGAAATAAGCAGTAAGTTGGTCTTGAAAGTGAATGGAGAAACCTTAATTTTTTCGTTGCATTTCCAAAATGCATCAAGATTATTTTTCATCTCCTTTAAATAATCTTTACCGAAATAAGTAAAACGTAACATTTGACTTTTAAAAGCAAGTCAAATGTAAATTATTTTTTAATACAAAAAATTAAAATAAATAAATATTTTACTTTTTATCGAAATTCTAATTGAAGAAGACACTACATAATCAATGAAAATATTATTCCTCTATTGGAGGGTGACCAAATATTTTTTCATAATCCTGGTCAAAATTTTCTCTTAGATAAGAGTTTAATTTTTTTCTATAATCATCTTTTAGCCAGGTAACAAAGTTATGGGTACTCTTAGAAATACATTTTGCATACATATTGATTCTATCATCAATCTCCTCTCCTAGCATTTTAGCTAAAATTAAAGCATCAAAAACATCTTCACTATTTTCGATACACATTTTTGCATGATGAACAATAGATTTTTCTAAAACTCTTTTTGAAGACTCTCCAGATCGAATAGTATCAATATAAACTGCTTTCATATCAAAGTAAGTATCTGTAGATTTAGCAAACTCTTTTTTAACATCTGCTGGGAGCTCGTACCTAAAAGTACTTTCTATTTCTTCATCAGAAAGAATAGCGTTTAAATAGTAGTCTGGAGCTCTGAACATTTTTTGCCAATCTAGATCTGCACCCCATGGACCAAATCTGTAAAAGTTATTTCCTAAATCGACAACGTCAAATGTATTCTTATCACCAAAAATACGAGATCCACGTCCAATCATCTGATAATAGAGAGTTAATGATTTCGTTGCTCTATTTAAAATTATAGCTTCAATACTAGGCTCATCAAAACCTGTTGTTAAAATACTTACTGAAGTTATAATTGCATTTGGTGTTTTATGAAACCATCTTAAAATTAATTCCCTCTCTTTTTTACTGTTGGTATTATCTAAATGAGCAATTGGATACCCTGCTTTTTTAAAAGCATGAAAAACTTGAATGGATGTATTTATTCCATTATTAAAAATTAATGTCTTTTTTCCTTTAGCAGTTTCTTCGTAAGCAGAAACTAACTTTGAAAGCATATCTGTATTTGTATATAAATCTTCAGAAGATTTTACAGTATAATCTCCATTAGCACCTACTTCTAGTGAAGTTAAACCAACATTATAAGAATACATGTTTGCTCTCGCTAAATAGCCATTATCAATTAGATCTTGAATAGATTCTCCAACAAATAATTCTTGATAGTTCTCATACATTGGTAATTTTATATTTGAACTTAAAGGTGTAGCTGTAACACCCAAAATAAAAGAATCGCTAAAAAATTTAAATATTTTAGTAAAAGAGTTGTAGTGAGCCTCATCTACAATGACCAAACCAATATCTGAGATATCTAATTTTTCATCATTTAAACGATTTTTAAGTGTCTCTACCATAGCAACAAAACACTCAAACTCATGCTGATCATCTAATTTAGCCGTAGAATTTATAATTTTATTACGTACACCAAACTCCTTTAACATTTTTGAAGTTTGCTTACTTAATTCAATTCTATGCGTTAACACTAGAACTTTCTTTTTAAACGTTTTGATATAACGTCTTACAATTTCAGAAAAAATTACAGTTTTACCACCACCTGTTGGCAACTGGTATAGTAAATGGTAATCTTTTGGTGCATTCTCAAATCTTTGAAAAATTTCATGTAATGCCTCTTTTTGATACCCATATAATTCTTTACCCACAATCTTTTCTGAAGTATTATTTTCTGTCAAAAGTTTAAAAATTTAGGATACAAAAATAAGACTTAATTAAGGTTTAATGCAAGTTTAACTATACAAATCTTGCAAGTTCTACCAAAGTAATGTAATTATGGGAAGCATCAAATACAGAAACACCATTTCTTAAAACTATTAATTGTGGTGATTGGTGTGTTACTTCAAATTTTTCTGCAATTTCAGCAGAAATATCTCTATGGTTTAACAAGTCTAAATAATAGACTTTTAAATGTTGATGTTCTGGTTTAAAAAGATTTTCGAATTCTTTAATAACCATTTTGCTAATACCACATCTTGTAGAGTGTTTAAAAATAAATACAGATTCGGTATTAGAACTCGTTTTTATATCGTCTAATTGAGAAAGTGTTGTTAACGGTATCCATTGTATGCTTTTTGTTTGTTCTTTACCAGAATCTTCTTTAGAATTACCAAACATTTTATTTAATATACCCATAGTATTTTTATCTATTTTTTTACAAAGATACTAAACTTTAAGTGGTCAAAAAGTCATAAATAGCTTGATTTTTTAGACAAAATGGCATTTTAAATAAGCGTAATAGTGAATGGCATTAAAGTTGTTTTGTATAATAAAAAATCATAAAAAAATTGATCATGAATTTCAACAATTATACAACAAAGTCTCAAGAAGCCATACAAATTGCACAGCAATTAGCACTAAGCTATGGACACAATCAAATAGAAAATGAGCATATTTTTAAAGCACTATCACAAATTGATAAGAATGTTTTACCATTTATCTTAAAAAAGCTCACTATAAACTTAGCACTAATTTTACAAATTATAGACAAACAACTTGATCATTTACCAAAAGTGTCAGGAGCAAATTTAATGCTATCAAGAGAAGCAGGAAAAAGTTTAAACGAAGCTGCTATTATTGCAAAAAAAATGAATGATGATTTCGTATCAATAGAACATTTAATTTTAGCAATTTTTAAGTCAAAGAGTAAAATAGCACAAATTTTAAAAGATCAAGGGGCAACTGAAAAAGAGTTAAAAATGGCCATCCAAGAATTAAGAAAAGGAGAAAATGTTACGTCTCAAAATCAAGAAGAAACTTATAATGCATTAAATAAATATGCAAAAAACCTTAATCAACTCGCTTTAGAAAATAAATTAGATCCAGTGATTGGTAGAGATGAAGAAATTAGAAGATTACTTCAAATTTTATCGAGAAGAACTAAAAACAATCCAATTCTAGTAGGAGAACCAGGAACTGGTAAAACAGCTATAGCAGAAGGTTTAGCGCATAGAATTGTTGATGGAGATATTCCAGAAAACTTAAAAGACAAACGTATTTTCTCTTTAGATATGGGAGCATTAATTGCAGGAGCAAAATACAAAGGCGAATTTGAAGAACGCTTAAAATCGGTTATTAAAGAGGTCACAACCTCTAATGGAGATATAGTACTTTTTATTGATGAAATTCATACGCTAGTAGGTGCAGGAGGTGGACAAGGTGCTATGGATGCAGCTAACATCTTAAAACCTGCTTTGGCAAGAGGAGAGTTAAGAGCCATTGGTGCTACAACTTTAGATGAATATCAAAAATATTTTGAGAAAGATAAAGCGTTAGAACGTAGATTTCAAAAAGTAAATGTAGATGAACCAGATATAGAAAGTGCCATCTCAATTTTAAGAGGAATTAAAGAAAAATATGAATCGCACCACAAAGTTCGTATTAAAGATGAAGCTATTATTGGTGCTGTAGAACTATCTGAAAGATACATTACAAATCGATTTTTACCAGACAAAGCCATAGATTTAATGGACGAAGCTGCTTCTAAATTACGCATGGAAATTAACTCTAAACCAGAAGAATTAGATGTTTTAGATAGAAAAGTAATGCAATTAGAGATAGAAATAGAAGCTATTAAAAGAGAAAATGATGAAATTAAACTAAAATCGCTACGATCAGATTTAGCAAATTTAAAGGAGGATAAAAACGAAATAAGTGCAAAATGGAAATCAGAAAAAGAAATTGTAGATAAAATACAGCAAATAAAATCAGCAATTGAAAAATTAAAGATTGAAGCAGAAAAAGCAGAACGTGAAGGGAATTATGGTAAAGTAGCAGAATTAAGGTATGGAAAGATTAAAGAAGCACAACAAGAATTAGAAAAGTATCAAATAATAGTTCAAGAGAACAAAAACGAAAGTGCCTTAATTAATGAAGAAGTTTCTCTAGACGATATTGCAGAGGTTGTTGCTAAATGGACAGGCATTCCCGTGATTAAAATGATACAATCAGAACGTGAAAAGTTATTAAAATTAGAGCTTCATTTACAGAAACGAGTTGTTGGTCAAGAAGAAGCAATAGTTGCAATTTCTGATGCTGTAAGAAGATCTAAGGCAGGGCTTCAAAACCCAAATAAACCTATTGGTAGTTTTATATTTTTAGGAACAACAGGGGTTGGTAAAACAGAATTAGCAAAAGCATTAGCAGCATACCTTTTTGATGATGAAAATGCGATGACAAGGATCGATATGAGCGAATATCAAGAACGCCATTCAGTAAGTAGATTAATTGGTGCACCCCCAGGATATGTTGGTTATGAAGAAGGAGGACAGCTTACAGAAGCTGTAAGAAGAAAACCATATTCTGTGATCCTTTTAGATGAAATTGAAAAGGCACATCCAGACACTTTCAATCTCTTATTACAAGTTTTAGATGAAGGTACTCTTACAGATAATAAAGGAAGAGTTGCCGATTTTAAAAATTCGATTATTATAATGACTTCAAATCTAGGTAGCTCAATTATTCAAGAAAAATATAACGTCACTAAATCTTCTATTGAGGCTGTAGCAGAAGTTACAAAAATCGAAGTTTTAGGTTTACTAAAAAAAATGGTACGGCCTGAGTTTTTAAATAGAATAGATGATATTATCATGTTTACACCTTTGCAAGAATCAGCTATTTTTAAAATTGTACAACTTCAAATAGAACAATTAAAGAAAATGATTGGTAAACAAGATATAACTTTAGATGCAACAGATGAAGCCATAAAGTACCTATCTAAAAAAGGTTTTCAACCAGAGTTTGGTGCTAGACCTGTAAAAAGAGTAATTCAAAAAGAAATTTTAAATGAGTTATCTAAAGAACTATTATCCGGAAAAATTACAACAGAAAGTATTATTTTAATCGATGCATTTGATGACAAATTGGTATTTCGAAACCAAACCGAATTAGTAGAAAGTTAGTAATTAAATTTTAAAAAAGTGATGATTATATACGCATCACTTTTTTTTATTACATTCGCATACGATAATTATTTATGAAACACTACATTCTATTTATTTCCATTTCTTTTGCGCTGTTATTCAGCTGTTCATCTAGCAATGAATCAACAACCTATTATTTAATTCGTCATGCAGAAAAAGACAGAACAGACTCAACTAATAGAAATCCAAATTTAAATCTAGAGGGTGAAACCAGAGCACAAAATTGGGCGTTTTTTTTTAAAGATATTCCATTAGATGCTGTCTATACAACCCATTACAATAGAACGATACAAACCGCGACTCCTACTGCAAAATCAAAAAATATTGAACTAAAATATTATAGTCCTAACCGTATGTTTGACAGTATTTTTCAAGTAAATACAAAAGGAAAAAAAATATTGATTGTTGGCCATAGCAATACAACACCGATGTTTGCCAATAAAATTATTAATACATACAACAAAGCTATCTCAGACAATAAAAATTATAACGCTATGGATGATAATGACAATTCCAGTTTATTTATTGTAAAAATTGATGGCGAATCGATAACAACTGCTGTAGAAAAAATCAATCGATAAGATTAACATCAATATCCTCTAAATGGATATCAGAAACTTTCTGTAATTTATTATTTGTAAATGCAATGTCTAAATCGATAAGTTTTACCTCATTATCTGTGGGTTTATAATTTATATAGTCTACAAATCGAATACCCTTACTAAAATGCTGTTTACCTACTGCCCTAAATCTTTTTCCTCCTCCATTCGTATGGAACGAATACGCCAAAAAATCAATTAAAAAATCTTTTTTACCAACCCAGTATATAAAAACATCATTGTAATCTTCTCCTCCTCCATTTTTCTTAAATGTAATTTCTACTTTATAATAATCTTTACCTGCAATTTTTCTTGATGGTAAAATACGTTTTTGTACAGCAGCATCGTTTAACCCGAAAGGTAATACAGAAAAATAATGAACAGAATTTATTGCATTACTGTAGCTCCTTTTTAAAGAATCATTTACGGATAACTTTGTATTGTTTATACTCCTTTGATAAGAAGTATTTGTTATATAATCTTCTATTGTTATCGTATCATTTTTAAGTCTTCGACTTAATTTAAACCTCCCATTTTTTCTAAATGCTTCATACGATTTATCTCTGAATTTAAATGAAATTTTGGAGGATGAAACTTTAGATGCACCAGAGTTTTGTATCGTTGCATCTATAATTTGCTGAGCATTAATTGACTCATTTTTTTGTTTACAAGAAATAATGAAAAGGAATAGGTATACATATAAAAATCGCATGATAACAACTATTTTGTTTATTATTAAATTGGAATCAAAATTACATTTCTTTCTCCAATGTAAAGATGTATCTTTGTAAAAATTACAAAAGACAATCTAAGTAGTGCAGAAAAAAATAAATATTCAAAATAAAAAAGCACGTTTCGAATATGAAATATTAGATAAATATGTAGCTGGAATTCAGTTAACAGGCACAGAAATAAAGTCTATAAGGCAAAGTCAGGCCAGAATAACAGAAAGCTTTTGTGAGTTTAATGGTCGTGGAGAATTGTTTATTGTAAATATGTACATTAAAGAATATCTATATGGAAATCATTTTAACCACAAACCAAAAAGCGAAAGACGTTTACTTTTAAATAAAAGAGAATTAAAAAGCCTTAAAAAAGATGTAGATATTAAGGGAAATACTATTGTTCCCTTAAAACTTTTTATTAATGATAACGGGTTCGCAAAATTAGAAATTGCACTAGCTAAAGGTAAACAAACTCATGACAAAAGAAATGTCATTAAAGATAGAGACAATAAAAGAGATTTAGCAAGAGTAAAAAAAAGCTTTAATGCTTAAAGAAAAATTAAAGAAATACACCCTAATTTTAGCTTCTGGCTCTCCAAGAAGACAACAATTTTTTAAAGATTTAGATATCGATTTTAAAATTGTTGTTAAACCAGTAAAAGAACTTTTTCCTGATACCTTAAAAGGAGCAGAAATTACAGATTTTTTAGCAGATCTAAAGTCAAAAGCCTTTACAAATCTAGAAGACTCCGATATTTTAATTACTTCAGATACTATAGTTTGGCTAAATGGAAAAGCATTAGGCAAACCTAAAAACAAACAGGAAGCCTTTTTAATGCTTCAAGAAATCTCTGGACAAAAACATGATGTAATTACATCGATTAGTATAAAAACGAATAAAAGTCAAAAAATTATAAATGACACCACCACTGTTCATTTTAAAAATTTTTCGAAAGAAGAAATCGAATATTATATAACGCATTATAAACCTTTTGATAAAGCTGGAGGATATGGTATTCAAGAATGGATTGGATTAATTGGTATAGATAAAATTGAAGGAAGTTATTTTAATGTTGTGGGTTTACCAGTTCATAAACTCTTTAAAGAGCTATTAAAGTTTTCAGCATAAACTGTTAAAAAGTCTTCGTTGTTATCTTTCAAATTAAAGGCATAAAGAAAAATAAAAGTTTATTTTTACCAAAAATTTTACAACAATACATTTAGCATGAAGAAATTTACATACACAGAAAAAAAAGATACTCGTTCAGGTTTCGGAGATGGACTAACAGAATTAGGTAGAACTAATCCAAACGTGGTTGCTTTGTGTGCAGACTTAATTGGATCTTTAAAAATGGATCAATTTATTAAGGAAAATCCAGAACGTTTTTTTCAAGTAGGTATTGCAGAAGCAAATATGATCGGTATTGCAGCCGGATTAACAATAGGAGGTAAAATACCATTCACAGGAACTTTTGCAAATTTCTCTACTGGAAGAGTGTATGATCAAATAAGACAATCTGTTGCTTATTCTGGTAAAAATGTAAAAGTGTGTGCTTCTCATGCTGGTGTAACTTTGGGTGAAGATGGAGCTACACATCAAATACTAGAAGATATTGGTTTAATGAAAATGTTACCAGGAATGACGGTAATTAATCCTTGTGATTACAACCAGACAAAAGCAGCTACTTTAGCTATTGCTGACTTTGACGGGCCAGTGTATCTTCGTTTTGGAAGACCAAAAGTACCCGTTTTTATGCCAGAAGATGCTGTTTTTGAGATTGGAAAAGGTATTCAATTAACAGAAGGAACAGATGTAACAATTGTTGCAACAGGGCATTTAGTGTGGGAGTCACTACAAGCAGCAGAGCAACTAGAAGCTGAGGGTATTTCTGCTGAAGTTATAAATATACACACCATTAAACCGTTAGATGAAGAAATTATTTTAAAATCTATAGCAAAAACAAAATGTATTGTAACAGCAGAGGAACACAATAAATTAGGTGGTTTAGGAGAAAGTGTAGCTAGAACATTAGCTTTAAATACACCTACTCCTCAAGAATTTGTTGCTACAGATGATACATTTGGAGAATCTGGAACGCCAGCTCAATTAATGGCTAAATATGGTTTGGATGCTAGTGCAGTTGTAAAAGCAGCTAAAAGAGTAATTTCAAGAAAATAATTTCGTTATATTGCTATAAAATCAAAACGTAAAAAATTATGAAAAAAATAGTATTGGTTATATTCTTAGCTTTAGGAGTGCATCAGTTTTCTAATGCACAAATAAATTTTGGTATAAAAGCGGGTATAAATTATAATAATAATGGAGAAGATGCCTTTAAAGATGCTACTAATGATATTGCAGAAGGCGCTAGTGCTAAGACTGGATATCATGCAGGAGTATGGTTCAGAGGAAAACTACCCATATTAGGTTTTTATCTAAGACCAGAAATAATTTATACAGAAGTTAAATCTGAATTTGAGGTACAAGCTAGAACAGAAGATTATTCTTTTAAAAAATTAGATGTACCTGTTTTAGTTGGTAAAAAATTATTAGGTTTTGCACATGTGTTTGCGGGTCCATCTTTTCAATATATTTTAGAAGACCAAATAGATTTTAGAAATCTATCTACAGATGAATTCAATAAATTTACAGTAGGCCTTCAGTTTGGGGCTGGTGTAGAGTTTGATAATATAGGTATAGATGTGCGTTGGGAAAGAGGTTTAACTAAAAGTGAAGCCGAGTTTGCCAACAACGCAAAAATAGACAATAGAGTAAATCAATTAATTTTTGGTATTTCTCTAAAACTCTAGAAATATAAATTTTAATAAAAAAAGGGAAGTATTAAATACTTCCCTTTTTTTTATATACCTAATATTTGTTGGGCATGTGCTTTGGTTTTTACTTTAGCAATTACTTCTTCTATAATTCCTTTTTCATCGATAATAAATGTAGTTCTATAAATTCCGTCATATTCTTTGCCCATAAATTTTTTAGGACCCCAAACTCCAAATGCATTGATTACAGTTTTATCTTCATCTGCTAAAAGTGGAAATTTTAATTCATATTTATTTATAAAATTTTGTTGTCTTTTTGCAGAATCTGCACTTACCCCTAAAATATCATATCCTTTATTTGTAAAAACCTGATAATTATCACTTAGATTACACGCCTCTGCAGTACAACCAGGTGTACTTGCCTTTGGGTAAAAAAATAGGACTAGTTTTTTACCTGAATAATCAGACAACTTTATGGTATTTCCTTCTTGATCTTTTGCTTCAAAATTTGGGGCAGCATCCCCTACTTTAAGTGATGTCATTTTTTTTATTTTAAGTTATGAATATGTGAATTTAAAAAGTAAAAATGACACTAAAAACTTTTTACAATACAAGTTATAAATCTTTAGAAACTTTTAACTTTACTCTTTTAAATTCATAATTTATGACAAAATCTGAAAAAGTGAATTTTGTAGTAAAAACACTTCAAAATTTATATCCAGAAATTCCAATTCCATTAGACCATAAAGATCCGTACACCCTATTAATTGCAGTATTATTGTCTGCACAATGCACAGATGTAAGGGTAAATAAAATTACACCTCTTTTATTTGATAAAGCTGATAACCCTTTTGATATGGTTAAAATGTCTATTGATGAAATTAAGCAAATTATACGTCCTTGTGGATTATCTCCAATGAAATCTAAGGGAATCTATGGTCTTTCTAAAATATTAATTGAAAAATACAATGGCAAAGTTCCTGAATCTTTTGAAGCATTAGAAGCACTACCCGCTGTTGGTCATAAAACAGCTAGTGTTGTAATGAGTCAGGCTTTTGGTGTACCTGCTTTTCCAGTAGATACCCATATACATCGCTTAATGTATCGATGGAATTTAACAAATGGTAAAAATGTAAATCAAACAGAAAAAGATGCAAAACGATTGTTTCCAATAGGGTTGTGGAATGATTTACACCTACAAATAATTTGGTATGGCAGAGAGTTTTCTCCTGCTCGAGGATGGGATTTAGAGAAAGATATTATTACAAAAACGATAGGAAGAAAAAAAGTTTTACAAGAATATTACAAAACAAACAAAGCAAAATAATTGTTTTTAAATTAAAAAAAGCCCCAACATTGTTGAAGCTTTTTCCACTCTTAATTCAAATTTAGCTCAATAAAATTGGTTGATTTGGTTTTTACAATTGTTAGCGATTTGGAAAAATTAATCAAAAATTGAACTGTTTCTTTTTTAGGTTGCATCTGAATTTCAGATGACTTTTCTGAGTAAAGTTGCATCATAAAATTAATTTTATCTAATGGTTACATTAATGTAACGATGCATTTTTACAAATATTGTTAGTTCACTAAAATAAGTTTATGTTTTTTAATTAACTTACGCATGTTTATAAGTGCATAACGCATTCTTCCTAATGCAGTATTAATACTAACCCCCGTATTTTCACTTATTTCTTTAAAGCTCATGTCTTTATACATGCGCATTACCAATACTTCTTTTTGTTCTTCTGGTAATTCATTCACCAATTCTTTTACATCAGAAAATATTTGTTCTTGTATGAGCTGTTTTTCGGCATTCAAATTTCCATCACCTAAAACAGAAAAAATATCAAATTCATCCGTATTTCTAAATGCTGGCATTCTATTAGATTTTCTAAAATGATCAATCACTAAATTATGCGCAATTCGCATAACCCAAGGTAAAAACTTACCTTCTTCATTATACTTTCCTTTTTTTAAAGTTTTGATTACTTTTATAAATGTATCTTGAAAAACATCTTCTGTGATGTCTTTGTCTTTTACTTTAGTATAAATAAAGCTGAAAAGACGCTGTTGATGTCTATTAATTAAAATACTTAATGATGCTTCATCACCATTAATATAATTGCCTACTAAGACTCTATCTGAAATTGTTTGTTTATTTGCCATACACTACTTTTTAAAGATTATCTGTAAGAACATCTGAGTTTTATTAAAACGATAAATTTAAAAGTAGTTTTATTGTATAAGCCTTTAATTTTTATGAAATTTAGAATGTAAATATAAAATATATTTTTTGTTTGACAAATATTTTAACAAAGAGACGATGAATCTTTTTCTATTTCAATAAAATTAATGGTATTTTTATAGCTTATTATTTGATTGAATGAAGACTGACATTTCTACCATAAATCCGAAAGAAAATATAATAATTAAAGGAGCTAAACTTCATAATTTAAAAAATATTGATGTAGTTATTCCAAGAAATAAACTAGTAGTCATTACTGGTTTATCGGGCTCTGGAAAATCTTCTTTAGCGTTTGATACTTTGTATGCAGAAGGGCAAAGAAGGTATGTAGAAAGTTTAAGTTCTTACGCTAGACAGTTTTTAGGAAAGTTAGATAAACCCAAAGTAGATTATATTAAAGGTATTGCACCAGCAATAGCAATAGAACAAAAAGTAAACTCAACAAATCCAAGATCTACTGTTGGTACTTCTACTGAAATTTACGATTACATTAAACTTTTATTCGCTAGAGTTGGAAACACCTACTCTCCTATTTCTGGGAACGAAGTTAAAAAAGATACGGTATCCGATGTTATTAAACATATTAAAAATATTCAAATAGGTTCTAAGCTATTATTACTTTCTCCAATAAAAGTAGAGGAGAATAAAACATTAAATAAAGTATTACAAGTTTTAGAGCAACAAGGGTATGCACGTTTAAAATGGAAAAATACGGTGTATAGAATTTCAGATCTACCTCAAGAAGAATATAAAAATGAGTCTTTATTTTTAGTGGTAGATAGAATCGTTACTAAAGATGATGATGATTTTTTTAATCGATTAGCTGATGCTGTTCAAACTGCTTTTTTTGAAGGAAATGGAATATGTTTGATCGAAGATTTAGCCACTAAATCAACAACTACATTCAGTAATAAGTTTGAGTTAGATGGAATCAGTTTTTTAGAACCTAACACGCATCTCTTTAGTTTTAATAATCCCTATGGAGCCTGTGCTACTTGCGAAGGCTATGGAAATGTAATTGGTATTGACAAAGATTTAGTAATACCTAATACAGGGTTGTCCATTTTTGAGGATGCTATCTTTCCTTTTAGAACGCCATCCTATGTTCATTACAAAGAAGATTTAATTGCTGTAGCTTATAAATATGACATTCCAATACACAAACCATGGTTTGAACTAACAGCCCAACAGAAAGAATTGGTTTGGAACGGAAATAAACATTTTAATGGAATACACCATTTCTTTTCAGTTTTAGAAGAAAAAAGTTATAAAATTCAAAACAGAGTAATGTTATCTCGCTATAGAGGTAAAACAAAATGTACAAGTTGTAACGGAAAAAGATTACGAAAAGAAGCCAATTATGTAAAAATTAATAACCGTACAATTTCTGATCTAGTTTCTTTACCTTTAGACGAATTAGCGCTATTTTTTAAAGAAATTAAACTTAATGCCTATCAAGAAAAAATTGGAAGACGTTTACTTACAGAAATTAACAATCGTTTAAAATTCTTAACAGATGTTGGCCTTTCTTACTTAACAATAAATAGAACCTCTAACACATTATCTGGAGGAGAAAGTCAACGAATAAATTTAGCAACTTCTTTAGGAAGTTCTTTGGTTGGCTCTATGTATATTTTAGACGAACCAAGTATTGGTTTACACCCAAAAGACACTGAACGATTGATAGGTGTTCTTAAAGACTTAAGAGACTTGGGCAATACTGTAATTGTTGTAGAACATGATGAAGATATCATGAAAGAAGCAGACTATATTATTGATATTGGACCAGAAGCTGGCACCTTTGGAGGAAATGTAGTTGCAGAAGGTACATACCAACAACTTTTAGAATCAACATCTTTAACTTCTAAATACCTAAACGAGGAGTTAAAAATTGATGTCCCTAAAAGAAGAAAAACTACAAAGCATAAAATAGAAGTTATTGGTGCTAGAGAACATAATTTACAAAATATAGATGTTACTTTCCCTTTGCATGGATTAACAGTTGTTACTGGTGTTTCTGGATCTGGAAAAAGTACTTTAGTAAAGAAAATAGTATATCCTGCTCTTCAAAAAAAGCTACATGGCTATGGAGATAAGATTGGACAACATACAGCATTTAAGGGTGATTTTGATACCTTAAAGAGTGTTGAATTTATTGATCAAAATCCTATAGGACGATCCTCTAGATCTAACCCAGTTACTTATATCAAAGCGTATGATGACATCAGGGCTTTGTTTTCAAGTCAAAAATTAGCGAAAATTAGAAATTTTAAACCAAAACATTTTTCGTTTAATGTAGAAGGTGGACGCTGTGAAACTTGCAAAGGAGAAGGAGAAGTTACTATAGAGATGCAGTTTATGGCAGATGTTCACTTAGTTTGCGATGTATGCCATGGAAAAAGGTTCAAAAAAGAGGTATTAGAAGTTACGTTTAATAATAAATCAATCTCAGATATATTAAATCTAACTATAGATGAATCTATTTCTTTTTTTACAGAAAATTTAGTTCCAAAAATCGCTAAAAAATTAAAACCCCTTCAAGATGTAGGTTTGGGCTATGTTACTCTAGGACAATCTTCTTCTACTTTATCTGGAGGTGAAGCACAGAGAATAAAATTAGCTTCCTTTTTAGTAAAAGGAACCACAAAAGAAAAAACATTATTTATATTTGATGAACCTACTACAGGCTTACATTTTCATGATATTAAAAAGTTATTAAAATCTTTTAATGCTCTAATCGATAAAGGACACTCTATAATTGTAATTGAACATAATATTGAACTAATTAAATGTGCAGACTATATTATAGATCTTGGGTTAGAAGGTGGTAAAAATGGAGGTGAATTGTTATTTCAAGGAACTCCAGAAGAAATGATTCATCATAAAAAATCATATACCTCAAAATACTTAGTGCAGAAGCTAAACAAATCGTCAATAAAACATTAAAATATAATTGTCCATTGCTATGCTTTTAATAACAAAAGCATTCTTTTAGGTTATACCTCACCTTAAACATACCACAACAATGTTTTTTACCACATTTTAAGTTGGATATTATATTTCAAAAAAATTAAGGAAAAAAGCTATATTTATTGAATAAAACTTAAATTATTTATATAAATAATAGTTTTATTATACTTCAAATAAAAATATTTCGTAAAAAATACATAATTTGGAGTAAATTTTTACTACATTTGCTGTAACCCCCCCCTATTATGAAAGTTGAACATAAAAATCGAGCAGATAGAGTAATCGAAGTTTTTAAAAACTCTACACTAAATCAAAGACAGTTTTCAGAGCTAATCGGAGTTTCTCAACAACTGGTAAGTGCAGTAGTTAATTATACTAAAAAACCAAACGAGACGATATTATTTGGTATTATTGACAACATGAAACATGTAGATCCTTTGTGGTTACTTACAGGTTCTAAAAAAGATAAAACAGAACAAAGATTAAAAGACACTCAAATTCATTCCCCTATTGAGTATCACATAAAAGAAATTGTAACAAAACAAATTGAAGAACTATCTAAAAATATTCTTCAAAGACTATCAAATATTGAAGAGTCCGTTAACCAAGCTAACCCCTAGTTGTTTAAAAAGAATAGAACGTAACTCTTTAATAATAGTGATTTTTAATTCACTCCAAATACTGAAAAAGAGCTTCAATATTTGATAATTTTTAATACCACTATAGTGTACCCCTAAATTAGCTCTTACGATACGTAGAGTACTAAAAAAGCCTTCTCATTTGAGAAGGCTTTTTATTTTGGGTGGAAGATGGGGCTCGAACCCACGACTTTCGGTACCACAAACCGACGCTCTAACCAACTGAGCTACAACCACCATTTGTTTGCGAATGCAAATATACCTTTTTTTAGTATTTGTAAAAGAAAAAATTAAAAAATTTTGTCTAAATTTTTAACAGCTACAAAACGCTCTGTTGTAAAACCTTCTGCAAAATCTACCCCAATTATTCTCCCTAAATCTTTAGCTCTGTACTGTACACTTTCTATAAAATTTTTGCTAGTTATTGGAGTTTCTGGTTCATTATTTTTAGGGTTAAAAAATTGAGAACCATAAGCCAAAACTGATTGTATTTTTTGATCCATAAATCCAGTTACATCGACAACAAAATCTGGACTTAAATTTTTCCATTGTATATAATGATATACGTTTTCTGGCCTCCATCTTTCTTGTAACTTTCCTTCTATACTTGTTTCAATTTTTAAAAGACCACTTAAAAAACAAGCATCAGAGACCAACTTACTGCCTTTTCCATGATCTATATGTCTATCCTCTATAGCGTTACATAATACTATTTTGGGTTGGTACTTTCTTACTACTTTTATAATTTCTAACTGATTTTTTCTATTGTTTTCAAAAAAACCATCTTCAAAACATAAATTCTCTCTAATAGAAACACCTAAAATCTCTCCTGCTTTTTGTGCTTCTTTATCTCTAAGCTCTGCAGAACCTCTAGTCCCTAGCTCTCCTCTTGTTAAATCTATGATCCCTACTTTTTTACCTAAAGAAATTTCTTTGGCAATTGTAGCACCACAGCTTAATTCTACATCATCTGGATGTGCTCCAAATGCTAATATATCTAGTTTCATTTTTTTGCTTTTACAATTGCTTGTTCTAAATCTGCTATTAAATCTTCAGGTTCTTCAATTCCAACAGAAAATCGAATTAAACCCTCTTTAATACCTCTTTCTAGTCGTTGTGTTTCTGTGAGTAATGCATGCGTTGTTTGTGTTGGACTTACTGTAGTACTCTCTAAACCTGCTAAACTCATAGAAGGCTTAATTAAAGTTAAATAATTTTGAAAAACCATAGCATCTATCCCCTCTTTTAACTCAAAAGACAGCATGGCTCCAAAACCATTCATTTGTTTTTTAGCTATAGTATGCTGAGGATGGCTTTTTAAACCAGGGTAATATACTCGATCAATATCTGAATGATTTTCTAAATATTCTGCTATAAAAAGGGCATTTTTAGTTTGTTCTTTTACTCTTAAATTTAATGTTTTTAAACTTCGTTCTAGCAACCAAACTGTTTGATCACTTAGGTTTCCTCCAAAATTAATTGCCGTTTTCCAAATTTCTGCAATATGTTGTTCAGAGGCTGCTATAGCTCCTGCAGAAATATCAGAATGGCCTCCCATATATTTTGTAGCTGAATGGAGTATAATATCAATTCCGAATTCTGCTGGATTTTGATTAATTGGAGAAGCAAAAGTATTATCTATCATAGTCGTAATTTGATGCTCTTTTGCCAAAGCACCAATTGCTTTCATATCTGTTATACCTAATAATGGATTAGAAGGTGTTTCTATATAAATTACTTTAGTATTTTTTTTAATTAAAGGTCTAAAATCTTCAATTTTATCAGATGTTGTAAAAGAATAATATATTCCATACTTATCAAATTCAGAGACAATAAAATTATAGGTACCTCCATAAATAACTTGCTGCACTATAACATGATCTCCTTTCTTTAAAAAAGTAAGCATGGCTGAAGAAATAGCAGCCATTCCTGAACTAAAAATTAGACCTGCCTCTGTTTTTTCTAATGCTGCAATTTTTTTACACAACATCTCTTGATTTGGCGTATTGTAATACCTGGGGTAACGTTTTATAGGAACATTGTCAAAAGCATATGAAGTAGACATATATATAGGAGAAACTGCCCCTTTAAATTGAGTATCTTCTACTTCTCCAACATGAACACATGTAGAATTTATTCCTAATTTTTTGATATCTTTCATAAAGTAATTTAGAATTGCTAATTTAAGAAATCTTAAAAACATGTTGTCTTAAATTTTCAATATCTTCGCAATATGATAGCTGTACTAATTATAGGTAACGGAAATGTAGCAAATCATTTGTATAATGCGTTTAAAAACGTAAAACAAATTAAGGTTTCTAAAATCAATTCTAGAGTACTCGACAATGTTCCATTAGCAGATATTACTATTCTTGCAGTTTCAGATGATGCTATTAAAGAGGTTTCCTCTAAAATAAAAAATCCATTTGTTGTTCATACCTCTGGTAGTGTTGGTATTAATGATTTAAAAAGTACTTCTAGAAAAGGAGTTTTTTATATGCTTCAAACTTTTACAAAAGAAAAAAAGGTTGATTTTAAAAACATTCCTTTTTGTTTAGAAGCAACACACAAAGCAGATGAAGTAATTTTAGAAAAAATTGCGTCTTATTTAGGAAAAAACATATATCACATTAACACAGCGCAAAGAAAAAAGCTACATGTAGCTGCTGTATTTGTCAATAATTTTTCCAACCATATGTATACTATTGGTCAAGATATTTGTTTAGAAAATAAAATTCCATTCAAAATACTATCGCCACTTATATACGAAACAGCTTTGAAAGCTGAAACGTTATCACCAAGACAAGCACAAACAGGTCCTGCAATTCGAAATGATTTAACAACAATAAACAACCACCTTGAATCTTTGAATGAAGAACATAAAAACATTTATAAATTAATTACAAAATCAATCCAAAATGGAGCTAAGCTATAAACAAGAATTACATAAAATTTCGACATTTATTTTTGATGTTGACGGGGTATTAACAAACGGTATGTTAACTATAATGCCAGATGGTGAGCTTGTAAGACACATGAATGTTAAGGATGGATATGCAATGAAGATAGCCTTACATAAAGGGTTTAGAGTTTGTATTATTTCTGGAGGCACCAACCAAGCAGTAAAAAATAGATTAGCAGCACTTGGAATAGAAGATATTTATCTAGGCGCACATGATAAAATACATCAATATCAAGAAATTATAAAAAAATACAATTTAGTATCAGAAAATATTCTGTACATGGGAGACGACATTCCTGATTTACCTGTAATGAAAAAAGTTGGAATGCCATGTTGCCCAAATGATGCTGTCAAAGAAATTCAAAATGCCTCTAAATACATTTCAAATTTAAAAGGAGGGGATGGCTGCGTAAGAGATGTCATAGAACAAGTTTTAAAAGTACAAGGAAAGTGGGATAATTATTATGATGCAAAAGCTTAATTACTAAAAATAATATACAATGAAAAAAATCGTAACAATTGCTACCTTATTATTTGTGTTTTCATTAAATGCACAATCTATTTTCGGAAAATGGAATTCTACCAATGACGAGACAGGAGAAATAGATTCTGTAATCGAAATTTACAAAAAAGAAAATAAGGCTTATGCCAAGATCGTTAAAATAATGGATCCTTCCAGACAAAACTCAGTTTGCACAGCTTGTGAAGGAGCCAATAAGAATAAAAAAATACTAGGATTAAATATTTTAACAGGTCTTAAAAAAAATGATGATGAATGGTCTGGAGGAGAAATTTTAGATCCTAGAAATGGAAAAGTGTATAACTGTTATATAAAACTTGTTCAGAAAGACAAGTTAAAAATTAGAGGTTTTATTGGCTTATCTGTTTTTGGAAAAACAAAATATTGGAAAAGAGCTAAATAAGTTAATTTTTTTCTTCTAGCATCGGTACAAAAGCAAAGTCTCCTAACTCTTGTTTTTCAAATTCATTTTGTGACTTCCTAACAAAAAGAGTCATGATTTGAGACTTTTGACCAACTGGTATTAACAACATACCACCTATTTTTAATTGAGCTAACAAAGCTTTGGGTACTAAAGGAGCACCTGCTGTTACAATAATTTTATCAAAAGGAGCTTGCTCTTTTAAACCCTTATAACCATCACCGAAAATAAACCGTTTTGGTTTTAATCCTATTTTAGGTAAAAAAGTAGCGGTTTTTTTAAATAGTTCGTGCTGTCTTTCTATGGTATATACTTCTGCTTTTAAGTGCAACAATACTGCAGTTTGATAACCGGATCCAGTACCTATCTCTAAGATTTTATCTTTAGGTTTTATTGCTAACGTTTGAGATTGAAATGCGACTGTATAAGGCTGAGAAATGGTTTGATCTGCTGCTATTGGAAAAGCTTTGTCTTGATAAGCATGAGACTCAAAACTAGAATCTATAAATAAGTGTCTCGGAATTTTACGAATAGCACTTAATACATTTTGATCATCTATACCCTTCGCTTCCAAAAGGGTTGCAAGTTGATTTCTAAGTCCTTGATGTTTTGCTGTATCTTTCAATATATACGCTATTTCTAAAATCTAAAAATAGTAATATTTATATATATACCCCTATAAAATTGTATCTTTGTTATCGGTAATTTTACTTTTATTAAAGAGATTAATAAGTAATACTTACTGAGCTATTTAACAATTATAGCTCATTATTTATCATATGTTAAAAACTTAAAAATATGCTTAAAGTTGGAGTTTTAGGGGCTGGTCATCTAGGAAAAATACATCTTCGTCTTTTAAAAGAATCTACTAAATATGATTTGGTTGGATTTTATGATCCCTCGCAAGAAAATGCGCAAAAGGTAGTCGAAGAATTTGGATATACATCATTTGAAACTATCGATTGCTTAATTGACGCTGTAGATGTAGTAGATATAGTAACCCCAACCCTATCGCATTTTGATTGTGCCGAAAAAGCAATTAAAAAAGGAAAACATATTTTTATAGAAAAACCTATTGCTAAAACTGTACT
>Ga0209138_1000240_pt1 | contig 56747 bp, 49 predicted proteins | sample SaaInl3SG_22_DNA_FD_184645 | JGI IMG/M metagenome (GOLD analysis project Ga0209138, IMG submission 184645) | Marine microbial communities from expanding oxygen minimum zones in the Saanich Inlet - ESP_153SG_22_DNA (SPAdes) (version 2) | ecosystem: Environmental > Aquatic > Marine > Intertidal...
AAAACACTTCGAATTTAAAAAAGAAAAAAATCAACAATCCAGCTAAAAATCTTCAAAAGTTAAAAAGTCCCTCAAATTTAAAACTAATAATAACTAGTAAACATTCACTTCTCTTTCTAACAAAACATCAAAAGTTTCCTCCACTGACTTTATAATTTTTGAAGATAATTTGTAGATATCTTTTCCTTTGCTTCCCCCATAATTGACCAAAACTAAGGCTTGATTTTTATGGACACCAAATTCACCAATTGTTTTTCCTTTCCAGCCAAGTTGATCTATTAACCAACCTGCGGCAATCTTAACTGAACCATCTAATTGGGGGTAATGCGCCACTTCCGGAAATTTAGTTTGAAGGCTTTCGAATGCCTTTTTACTTATCACTGGATTCTTGAAGAAACTCCCTGCGTTGCCAATTTCTTTTGGATCGGGCAATTTGCTCGATCTTATAGCAATTACCGCTTCACTAATTGCTTTTACAGTTGGTTCATTCACCCCCATTTTTTTTAATTGAGCTTCAATCGCTCCATACCGAGTATTCAAAACTGGTTCTTTTTGCAATCTATAAGTAACAGAGGTAATTACGTATTTTCCTTTGTGAGAATTCTTAAAAACACTTTCTCTGTAACCAAATTTACACGCTTTATTATCAAAAACTTCTAATTCAAGAGTTTGTAAATTTAGTGCTTCTAATGATTCAAAAACGTCTTTTATTTCCGCACCATAAGCACCAATATTTTGCATTGGACTTGCTCCGACATTACCAGGTATTAACGATAAATTCTCTAAACCTCCTAAATTTTTCTCTACGCAATATAACACAAACTGATGCCAGTTTTCACCTGCACCAACTTGAATACAAACCTCCTCCTCTGTTTCCTGCACAATCCTTTTTCCAAGGATTTCGTTTTTTAATACGACACCTTTAAAGTTTTTTGTAAAGAGCATATTACTTCCTCCTCCAATAATTAATTGTGGCTTGCCCTTTGCTGATGGATGAACTAAAATTTTTGTTAAATCTGATAAGGAAGAGAATGTACAAAAAACTTCTGCTTCAACTGGCACTCCGAAAGTTGTAAACTCTTGAATAGATTTATTATATTCGAACTGAATCAATTTTATGTGATTTTTTATTTAGTCGAAAAATACAATTTTTTTTATTGAATAAGACATCCAGCTTGGTTTTTAATACGTACTAAAGGCAAGAAAAAGTCCTGAATGAAAAATTGTGCATCCTTCTTAATTATCTTGGTTACCCTGATACTTTTATCGCATACAGGGAGAGGACAGGATAGTGGGCATACATTTCTTTTTAAAGAAAACAAAGGGCAATGGAATCCAAAAGTGTTATTCAAAACGAACCTGTTGGATGGAGCGATGTTCTTAGAAAAAAAAGGTATTACTTATCATTTTATAGATAAATCTTATGTGAGAGAAAGCCACACAAACAAAAACTATATTTTTCCCGATTCGATACATGGACATGTCGTAAAAGTAAATTTTCTTGGCGCGAACAATAATCCTGCCATCCATTCCTCTCGAAAGGCTCCTCACTACGAAAATTATTTTATTGGAAACGATTCTTCTCGTTGGGCATCAAATGTGAGAATTTATAACGAAGTTTTATACTCGGAAATGTACCCAAATATTGATTTTAAAATATATGAAAGGGAAACAAACATGAAGTACGACTTTATTGTAAAGCCTGGTGGTAAAACCAAAGATATTTCCATAGAGTATGAAGGAGCCGACAGATTATTTGTGAAAAATGACAATTTGTATGTTCAAACCTCGATTTCGGATATTATCGAAAATAAACCATTCGCCTATCAAATAATTGAGGGTAAAAAAACTGAAGTTCCCTGTTTTTTTAAAGTAAGAAAAAACAAAGTGAAGTTTTCTTTTCCGGAAGGATATGACAAAAAGCACTCATTGATAATTGATCCATTTCTTGTTTTTAGTTCATATTCAGGATCAACATCTGATAATTTCGGTTTCACAGCAACATATGATACACTTGGACATACTTATGCGGGAGGTATTGTTTTTGGTACGGGCTATCCTACAACCGTAGGAGCTTATGATTCAACTTTCAGTGGACTTTCCACAACTCCCGTGGACATGGGAATTACAAAATTCAATTTGTCTGGTACCGGACTATTATACTCCACCTACATTGGAGGCTCTGGTGATGATGCTCCGCATAGTTTAGTAACGAATGATGCTGGCGAACTCTATATATTTGGGAGTACCAGCTCCAATAATTTTCCAACAACAGCGGGTTGTTACGACAATAGTTTTAACGGAGGCTCTAATTTAAGTTTTTCACTTAACGGAACCGGCATGCAATATTTCCTGGGGTCCGATGCGGTAGTTGTAAAACTAAATTCTACTGGAAGTGCAATGCTCGGATCTACGTATGTGGGAGGATCAGATAATGACGCCATCTCTCTTTTTGGTGGATTAAATCGAAACTATGGAGATGAATTTAGAGGAGAAATTATTTTAGATGCTGCAAACAACTGTATTATAGCAACTAATACAAACTCAAGTAATTTTCCTGTAGTGGGAGGTTTAACCTCTCGAGGGGGAAGTTCTGACGGAATTGTAATGAAACTTAATTCAAATTTAACTTCATTATTGTGGAGTACGCATCTAGGAGGATCTCTCGTTGATGCGGCTTACGGGGTTCAACAAGATGCCGCAGGAAATACATTTGTGGTGGGGGGAACAACAAGTGCAAATCTAATTTCGGCTCAAAATACCCATGGTGGCGGAGTGGATGGATTCATAGCAAAATATAGTCCGACCAATGTTTTACTTACTTCCCGATATGTAGGGACAAGTTTGTATGACCAATCTTATTTTGTGCAAGTAGACCAAACAGATTCCATATACATCTATGGCCAATCTTTGGGGGCAATGCCTGTGACAACGGGAAAATACAACAACGCAGGAAGTCATCAATTTATTCAGAAATTCAATAACACTCTCACCACCTTAAACTTCAGCACCGTATTTGGAACAGGAAATACTACTATCGACATTTCACCTTCGGCCTTTTTGGTAAACGATTGTGGACTCATATATATGAGTGGATGGGGAGGATCCGTTAATGGATCCAGTTCCACAACAACTGGCATGCCGATATCACCAGGTGCTTTTCAAACAACTACGACTGGGAGTGATTTTTACCTAATGGTTCTGGATAAAAATGCAGTCAGCTTGAATTACGCAACTTTTTTTGGTGGAAGTGTAACCGCGGAGCATGTTGATGGAGGGACGAGTAGATTTGATAAAAAAGGAAATGTGTACCAAGCTGTATGTGCCGGATGTGGAGGAAGGAATGACTTTCCTACCTCAACAGGGGCCTACTCCACAACCAATGGCAGCACAAATTGCAATCTTGGCGTGTTCAAATTTAATATCAATGAAATAAAGGCAATTGCTAGTGTTCCTTCTGTTATTATTTGCTATCCCAATGCTGCTATCTTTGGCAACAACAGTAGAAACGGCAATACATTTCACTGGGATTTTGGTGATGGAAACTCAAGCTCAGCCTTTGCTCCCTCTCACAATTACAGTTCAGCAGGCCTATACAATGTGGTACTTACTGTTTCAGACTCTACGGGCTGTATCAAGCCGGATACAGCATCTATCACTGTCAACGTGTTTGATCCTGCAGCGGCAATTATTACTTCTGACACATCTATTTGTCCAAATACTTCTTTACAATTAAATGCGTCTGGCGGAACCAATTATGTTTGGAGCCCGGCAGCTACCTTGAATAATCCATTTATTGCCAATCCAATAGCCTCACCCACTGGTCCAACAACCTACCAAGTAATTGTTACAAATCCTTGCGGAACCGACACCTCTTGGGTGAATGTTGGGATTCATACTATTTCCACCTCAACTTCAAAAGACACGACCATTTGCAATGGTGATACAACACAGATTTTTGCAACCGGAGGAGGAAGCTATTCTTGGAATCCTAGCACCAATATAGTAAATGGGAGTAGTGCGAGTCCCAGCGTTTTTCCATCGACCACAACTCAATACAATGTAGCCATAACTACTCCAGAAGGCTGTCCCGCAGCTGACAGCATCCTTGTTTCAGTAATAGACATCCCTCAGCCCGTTCTGTCAGATGACGATTCAATTTGTAAAGGTTCTTCCATTCAACTAATAGCTTCAGGGGCAGACTCTTATTCTTGGACTCCGGTTCAGGATATTAATACATCGACTGGTACAAATGTCGTTGCTTCTCCTACCACGACTACTACCTATTTTGTTGATTTTACAAATCGGTGTGCAACCTTGCGGGATAGTGTTATAATTTTTGTTATCCAACCAGTAGCTGTTGCCTCTCCAAATGACACAATTTGTTTTAATGAAACCGCAGAGATTTGGGCCCAAGGAGGAGTTTCTTATTTGTGGTCACCTTCCATTTCTGTTAATTCTCCAAATAATGACACTACGGTTGTTGAGCCTGATTCTCCCACAACTTACCAAGTAATTGTGACAGATGCAAATGGATGCAGAGATACCGCTTTTACCACAATTGAATTCTCCCCTATCCCGACAATTGATGCTGGAGAAAATCAACTTATCAACTTTGGTGAAGTGGCTAATTTATTTGCAACGAGTTCGGCAGGCAGATTCTTTTGGACATTTCACACAAGTTTAGCAGACACCACAAGTAAAACTACAACCGTTCAGCCCTCAAATACGACTAACTACATAGCAAATCTAATAGATCAATATGGATGCTTAGTTTCAGATACTGTTGTGATTTCATTGGATGGTAGTTTGTATGTACCTAATTCTTTCTCGCCAAACGGAGACGGAAAAAATGACGTGTTTCAGATTAGTGGTGAGGATATTACCGAATTCAAATTATACATTTTTAATCGATGGGGAGAAGAAATCTTCCATTCAAACAGACTAGACAATGCATGGGACGGAACACATAAAGGAAAATTATCGCCAATAGATAGCTATGTGTGGAAAATAATTTATTCAGATGCTAACACTGCTCGGAAAGAAATATTCGGACATGTCAATTTGATTAAATAATCAGAGTTTCGGAATTTCTTGAAGATACTCGTAGGAGTTAGAGTCAAAATCAATTTTACATATAAAATGATTTAGGCCATTGGTTACTATTAAATAAGGTACACGCAACGTCATATTGTAAGTTGCAATTTGAGAAAAAGTAGATTGAGAAATTTCTACTTCGGGAGCTTTGCATTCGATTAACACCAGGGGTTTTGCCTCTTTGTCATAAACGAGGGCATCGAATCTTTTAACTCTATCATTTACTTTAATTTGTTTCTCAATTTTAATGTAGTTCTTGGAATATCCATGGTAATTAATAAGAAAATGAACAAAATGCTGCCTCACCCATTCCTCCGGAGTAAGAACAACATTTTTCTTCCTAATTACGTCATATATTAAAGTTCTATTCTCAGACTTTGAGAGCTGAGCATCAAATGGAGGCAAATTCAGTTCAATAAATTTCAATTAAAAAAAATTAAAAATTAGACAGAGGTTTGCTTTTCGGATATTTCACTTCATATTTTATTTTATAGACATTAGTCTCTCCTTTCGGAATCGATTCTCTCCAAGTTAACTTCCCTGTATCTTCCTCTCTTTTGGCTCCCGAGATTTCCTTTATATTTATCTCAATATTTTCATCGCTTGAAATAGGAACTTGGTCTTCTAGCATCAAATCAATATCCAAACTTTTTTTATTCTTAACAGTAATTTGAATCCCCATATCCACCTTCTTCTTTCCTCCTAACATTGCATTTCTACTAAAATCTTTAATTTTTTCACGTTCGATTACTATGCTCTTATCTATTCCAAGAATAAGACTCATTGTATCTTCTGTAGCGTTTGGATTTATAAAAGTAGTTCCCACAAAAGTCCCTTCTAGAAACAAATTGGCAGAGCCAGGTAAGAAATTATATTTCTCCCATTCCTGAATATTCGCAATCAAAAATACATTACAATTGTATTTTGGAGCAGAGTAATACAAGTAATTTGCATCCATCACAAACTCCTCAATATCGACAGCAGCTTTTCCATTCCTTCCACTAATTGAATAAGGCACAGAAATAGCAAATTCTCTACTCACCATGCTTTCAGTAGCACTCGTATAACTAGCCATCGATTTGGAATCATAACTCCCGTTAGCGCTTACATCCATTTCTGCTGCGGGAGAATAAGCTGTATTAGATTGGCTCACAGCAAAACCTTTGAACTTGTCCCTTCTTTGGTTTTGAAACCTAAGCACCCATGGATGAACGGTTGGCAGCACCCCAACGTTTGAAGGACTCGTTGTGGACAATGTAAGGGCTACATTTTTCCAGTCAATCGAAGAATTTTGATAGATTTTAGCTTTACAAATGGCAGTAACTTTATCACCTATCCCTTGAGTTTTTATTTCATAAAACGGGGTCCAACCTATGTTTTGAACGACATATTCTAACTTGATTGAAACCGTCTGAGATTTCTCAGAAATGACTTCAATGTTCATGACATTCCCCCTAGTTTTGTAACCCAATTTACCTAACTCATTTCTCAACTCTCCTCGCTCTTCTCTGAAATGTGACACCAATTTATTTTTTACGTAGATAAGAGAATCCAATTTATTCAGATTATTGCGGTAAAACTCAACCAAATCTAACATATTATCTAAGTTGAATCCACTGTTCGTGCCATTTGCGCTTTTATTATAAAGAATGGCATTTTTTTCATGCTCTAGGTTTTGAGCCTGCTTTTTTGTTAAATCTTCCTTTTTATTCAGCTCCTCAATTTCATCAAGGATTGAAATTATTTGTGCTGGTTGCATTGATTTTTCAAGGTTCTCACTGTTCACGGAAGTTGACAAAACAGTAATACCTCCCGTACCTGAAACCTGAATAGTTGGACTTACAATGCTGTTCTCCATCCCGATAAATTTCAATTTGTTTGTTCCTTTCTCTAACCTTACAGTTTGCTCTCTAGTTAATTGGGCTTGATTTGAAAATACAGTCGCCTCCTTCACTTCAGAAACAACATTAATTTGTCCGAAAGAGAAACTTGAAACGATGAGAAAAAGAATTAAGGGTAACTTTATTGAAATCTTCATTGTGGTATTTATTTTTTTTATCAATTTTATGAAAGTAAAGATAGCATCTATTCGCTAAAAACCAACAACGAAATTCGTATCAAAATAGTATACAAAATGAGCAAACCCTTTATTTTAGTAACCAATGATGACGGCATTACTGCTCCAGGATTAAAAGCTTTGGTAGAAGTAGCCTCAGAATTAGGAAAAGTAATCGTGATAGCACCAGACAGTCCCCAATCTGGAATGGGACACGCCATTACAGTAAATAACCCCATACGGATTGACAGAAGCCAAGTATTTGGCAAAACGGAAGCTTACACTTGCTCTGGAACACCAGTAGACTGTGTTAAAGTCGGCATATTTCAACTTTTAAAGAAAAAGCCCGACTTAATTGTTTCTGGAATTAACCACGGATCCAATGCGGCTACCAATGTTATTTATTCTGGGACCATGTCTGCTGCCGTTGAGGGATCTATGGAAAATATTCCTTCTATTGGTTTTTCTTTGGACGACTTTTCTCACGAAGCTGATTTTGGACCTACTCAGCATTTCGCACGAAAAATCATTCACAAAGCTTTGAATTCGGATTTTCCAAATAATGTTTGTCTTAACGTTAATATTCCTAAGCTTCCTTTGAGGGAATTAAAAGGGATAAAAGTATGCAGGCAGGCCATGGCTTTTTGGGAAGATCGATTTGATGAACGAAAAGACCCTTTGGGTAAAAAATATTATTGGCTAACCGGCAAATTTAAAGATCAAGAAGAGGCTGACGATACAGATATGGCTGCTTTAAAAAACGGGTTTGTTTCTGTTGTTCCCGTTCAATTTGATATGACAGCTCACCATACAATTGGCAGACTGAATCAATGGAAAATGTAACTCGACATCAATTTAGGATTGAACTAACTTGCAAGAATTACAAACCAATCCATTGTTTCCCTTTTTGAGTCGAATTCCCTCGATCTTATTTACCACTACCTTTTTTATAAAGTTATGATTGGCCTGACCATTATTTACATCAATCTGATGATCTTGGTATAATTCTCTAATCACATTATCGTACTCTTGCTTTCCCCAACAGTTTGGGCAAATTCCATCTGGATTTTCTAATCTGGTTTGGTCAGCTGGTCTTTTAAAAAAGGTGACTAATTTCTCTATCATATTGGTTGTTTTGTTTCATAAACGACTTAATTCTCTTTTGCTTACAAAAGCCAGGAATAGGACAAAAAAAAAGCCGAAACTATTTCAATTCCGACTTCTTTCTTTTTTTATAGTGTCTGACTAATTATTGTATTCTTTCAATGCATATTCTAAACAGTCCATTGCTTTATTCAAGTCTATTTCGTTCAAAACGTAGGCAATTCTAATCTCTTTTTCTCCCATACCCGGTGTTGAGTAAAATCCTGCTGCTGGCGCGAACATGACTGTACTTCCTTCGTGAGAAAACTCTTCGAGTAACCATTGGCAAAATTTCTCTGCATTATCCACAGGTAACTGCGCAATTGCATAAAACGCACCTTTGGGTTTTGGACAAATTACCCCTTCTATTTGGTTCAATCTCTCAACCACAATATCTCTTCTTTTTTGGTACTCAACCTGAACTTCATCAAAATAAGATTGAGGTGTGTCTAAAGCCGCTTCTCCAGCTATTTGCCCTAAGGTGGGAGGACTTAATCTTGCTTGCCCAAACTTTAATGCATTGGCAATTAAGGAAGTATTTTTGGAAACAATGGCACCAATTCTCGCTCCACACATGCTGTATCGTTTGGATACCGAATCTATCATGATGACGTTTTCTTCGATTCCTTCTAAGTTTAGAACAGAAAAAGGAGGAGATCCGTAGCAAAACTCTCTATACACTTCATCGGCAAATAAGAATAAATCGTGCTTTTTTACAATATCTCTCAAAACTTCTAACTCTTCTCTGGAGTATACATAGCCAGTTGGATTTGCAGGATTACAAATCACAATTGCTTTAGTTTTATCAGTGATTAATTTCTCAAAATCTTGTGCAGGAGGAAGAGCAAACCCATCCTCAATTCGTGCCGTAATTGGTTTTACATTCACTCCGCTGGCCGTAGCAAATCCATTATAATTTGCATAAAATGGCTCAGGAATAATCACCTCATCACCCGGATTAAGACAAACTTGCATCCCAAACAAAAGCGCTTCTGATCCACCAGTGGTAATCATAATATGCTCTGGGTTTACGGGAATATCATTTTTTGTGTAATATGCCGCTAATTTATCTCTATATGACTCATATCCAGCAGAATGACTGTACTCTATAACCGTCCTGTCAATATTCTTAATCTTTTCGATAACAACCTCTGGAGTTCTAATATCAGGCTGACCAATATTGAGATGAAATACATTCACTCCTCTTTTTTTAGCTCCTTCGGCAAATGGAACTAATTTACGAATGGGTGATTCAGGCATCTGAATCGCTTTTTTAGAAATTTGTGGCATACAGCTTTGTTTTTAATGGCTACAAACTTAAATAAAATAAGAGTAAAAAATCATAAAAAAAATTGATGATTTGAATGTTTCAAAGTGAGTTCATCTCTTACTTTGAAAAAATAAAATTTTATCTACTTTGTCCAGACCATGAACAAAACAAGAATTAATAGAAATTAGCTTAATCAATTTGATTCGTCTTTTCGCTTTCATTGAACAGTTTTCTGTTTCGGAACAAGAAAAAGAATTTCGCGAGGGAACCATAAACCGTTCCATTCGCGATGTATTGTGTCACCTTCATCATTGGCATCTTAGGATGCTTGATTGGTATCAGGTGGGAATGAGCGGAAACAAACCCAAGATGCCTGCTGAGGGTTACACTTGGAAAACAACACCCGAACTCAATAAGTGGATTTTTGAAAGTTACCAGAAAACCTCGTTGGAAGAGTCTAAATGTTTAGTCAAAAAGGGGGGTTCAAACTTGAGAAAAATAATAGATTCTCACTCCAATGAAGAGTTATTTGCCAAGCAGCTCTTTTCTTGGACAGACACTACATCTTTGGGTTCTTATTTAGTTTCAGCCACCTCGAGCCATTACGATTGGGCTTACAAAATGATTAAAAAAGCAAAAAAGTTCTTAACTCAAGTTAATCAAAGCGGAGATGACGAACAGAATTTCCTTTTTGCTGAAGCTCTTTCAAGGTTTCAATACCAATTTCCATGTGTTTTTGCACATAATTGGTTGTGACTTCAGAATCACTTTTATCTGTTTTTACTCCATCGGGAGTCATCGGTTGATCCGAAACAAGAAGTAGCGCTCCACAAGGAATTTGATTGGCAAAACCTACACTAAAAACTGTAGCCGTTTCCATATCAATGGCCATTGCCCGTATTTGAATCAAATATTCTTTGAAATCGAGGTCGTGTTCCCAAACTCTTCGGTTGGTTGTGTAAACGGTTCCGGTCCAATAATCTAAACCTGCCTCACGGGTAACATGCGAAGCAGCACGTTGTAAGTTAAAAGAAGGCAAGGCAGGTACTTCAGGTGGAAAATAATCATCTGACGCTCCTTCTCCCCTAATCGCGGCAATTGGCAAAATTATATCGCCCAATTTATTCTTCTTTTTTAGTCCACCACACTTGCCAAGAAATAATACGGCCTTTGGCGAAATTGCACCCAACAAATCCATAATTGTGGCAGCATTTGCACTGCCCATTCCAAAATTAATGATGGTTATTCCATTTGCTGTGGCATTGGGCATAGCATTGGTAACTCCTTTTATTTCGGCACCCGTGAGCTCGGAAAATAATTGTACATAGTTCTTAAAATTTGTGAGCAGAATGTACTCACCGAAGTCAGCTAGTTGAATTCCTGTGTAACGAGGAAGCCAATTTTTAATTATTTCTTCTTTTGAATTCATGAAAAGGATAGTGTTTTATAATCGGTTTGGAAAAGAACGAAAAAACAACCAATTTATTGACGTTTCTTACTAAAACTTGTTCAACTCTTCATTTAATCTAAACAAAGGCAAACCGACTACATTAAAATAATCGCCTTCAATTTTTGAAATACCAACAAACCCAATCCATTCTTGAATTCCGTATGAACCTGCTTTGTCGTAGGGTTTGTAATTATCTATGTAATATTCTATTTCATCTTGGCTTAATTCTTTAACAAACACTTTTGTTGTTTCATAAAAACTTTGTGTTTTGTCTTTGCTCATAAGTGTTACAGCAGTAATTACCTCGTGCTGCTTACCCGATAAACTTTGTAACATTTCAATTGCCTCTGCCCTATTGTTTGGTTTCCCTAATTGTTTATTTTCATTCCACACTACCGTGTCGGATGTAATAACCAACTCATTTGGTTGCAAACCCTCCGAAAAAGCTTGTGCTTTTAAGTTGGACAAATAAAGAGGAATCTCTTCCTTAAACAAAGCCGGAGGAAAAAGTTCTTCTATTTCTTTTGTTCTTGTTTCAAACTCCAAACCAAGACCTTCCAAAAGCTCCTTTCTTCGGGGTGACTTAGAAGCTAAAATTAATCGGTAATCGTTTTTCATGACTTTGGTTTTTGGGGCCTTCCTGCTGCTACTAATTTAGGTAACCAGTATGTATTTGTGCTCACATTAGTAATCATTATTCCTTGGCTAGAACTCGCATGAATCATCCTGATATCTTCACCTGTTTCAGAAATAACAATTCCTACATGTGTGATGTTATTCTTGCTTTTATTTCTTGAAAAAAAGACTAAATCTCCTTTTTGAGCTTCTTTAATTTTTATTTGTTCGATAAACTCTTTTTGTGATCGAGCGTTTCTGGGTAATTCGGTACCGTATTTTCTCAAAACATATTGAGTGTATCCAGAACAATCGAATCCTCCATCCCCTGTTCCTCCAAATACATAAGGAACTCCGATGAACTTCTTGGCATAATTAATCATTTTATCCACCTCTTCCACATACAACTCCTCGCAGACCGTATCTACTGCAGAAGCTTTAAAATCAGCGTTGTATTCTACTTTTTTTCCCGGTTGGTTCTTTACTACGACTACTCTCTTTCTTTGAATAACTGGAGCTTTTGTTTCTTGATTTTGTAAATAAGCATACGCCTCATTATTCATTTTGGTCACCTTATTTTTTGTGTAAATTATTCTGAGGTCCTCCAACAAGCATGAAGACTCTTGCTGAAACCTCAGCTGCTTATCCAATTCATAATAATTTTGATAAGCAACCACCGATTCGACTAAAACACCCGAATGAGAATTGGTATAACGTACATCCTGAGACAATTTTGCCAAAGCAACAGCTTTGAATAAATGCACCAACTCATTGTCTTCGTACCCTCTTTTATCAATCATTTTGGTTGTTTTTCGCAATATAGAACGATAATTCTTTTGGTTGTAAAGTACCTCAAGCACATCAACTTTTCTGTCTTGTGCCTCTGACTGAAAACTAACCAACAAACCAAATAATATAAATACAAGTAGTTTTTTCATGATAGAATATATTGACTCTAAAATTAACATGAAAAACCTTTACATATTTCATTCCAAAAACAGAGAAATGAATACTTCAATCTTGAAAACTCAAAAAAAAAGAATTAGAGAGGAAAATAAAGTGCAGTAATCCATGAAAAAGCAAAAGAATTGTAGATAAAATAAGTGATATACTTTTAAATCTTAAAAGAATGATTAATTTTGCCCAAAATTTAACAGAAAATGGCAAATAACATCACATTTACAATGATTAAGCCCGAAGCAGTTGCAAACGGGACAACTGGAAAAATTATCGACATGATAATTGAGGCAGGATTTAAAATTAAAGCAATGAAATTGAAGCAACTTTCGAAAGAAGAGGCAGGAGAATTCTACGCTGTTCACAAAGAAAGACCTTTTTACGGGGAATTGGTGGATTACATGAGCGAAGGACCAATCGTTGCGGCAGTATTGGAAAAAGACAATGCGGTAGCAGATTTTAGAACTTTGATAGGATCAACTGATCCTGCTGAAGCTGCTGAAGGGACTATCAGAAAAGCTTACGCTGAATCAAAAGCAAAAAATGCTTGTCATGGAAGTGACAGCGATGAAAATGCTCAAATTGAAGCTAACTTTCACTTTTCGGTAAACGAAATGTTCTAAGAAATCGTTTCACATTTTACAAAAAATGCCCTTGACTTGTCAAGGGCATTTTTTTTGGGAGGGATTTATGTTTTATCTGTTGAGTTTTGATACAACTTAATCTTTAATCATATCCACAATCTTCTGCCCGATAGCCAAACCAGCAGTGGCTGCAGGAGATGGAGCATTGAGAACATGAATACTGTTGCCACTATATTCTATTCTAAAATCATCCCGAGTTTCTCCATTTACTCCTAACAGTTGGGCTCTTACCCCACTTCGTCCTTTTTTCAAATCATCCATTTCGAGGCTCGGAATCATTCTTTGCAAGGTTTCCAAAAATAATTTTTTAGAAAACGCTCTTCTATATTCCATCCAGGCATATTTGGTGTTTTCGGTAAGAAGTTTCCAAGTTCCCGAATAGCTCAGTGCATCTGCTGTATCTTTTAAACTAAAAGATGTTCTGTTATATCCCTCTCTTTTAAAAGAAAATACGGCATTGGGTCCGCATTCTATTTCTCCATCAGTCATTCTGGTAAAATGAACCCCCAAAAAAGGAAAATCTGGATTGGGAACTGGATAAATGAGGTGCTTTACTTTGTGCTTAGCTTGCTCAGTAAGTTCATAATAATCTCCTCTAAACGGAACTACTTTTTCTTTCAAATCTACCCCATCTTTTTTCGCCAGCCTATCTGCTTGAAGACCTCCACAAAATATCAATCTTTTTGCCTTGTACCTTCCTTTGTTTGTCACTAGTTCCGAAAGATCTCCTTTTACTACCTCTTTCACTTCTTCTCCCAATTTTATTTCTGCAGGAACAGTGTGTTGTTTGATCAAATCAGCCAATTTATAAACGGTTGCACGGTAATCAATAATACCTGTACAAGCCACATGAATGCCGCCAATTGACTCTACAAAAGGCTCTATTTGTTTAACTTCATCGGCTGTTATTTTACTAATCCCTTCAGTTCTATTCGCAATACCATTTTGGTATATTTTATTCATGAAAGGCAATTCCTTTTCGTCTGTGGCAACAATTACTTTCCCGCATACATCATGTGGAACATCGTATTTCTTTGCGAAAGCTACAAGCTCATGCCTTCCTTCTCTGCAATTTTCCGCTTTGAGAGATCCTGGTGTATAGTACAATCCGGAGTGAATTACCCCAGAATTATTCCCGGTTTGGTGCTGAGATAGCTCATTTTCTTTCTCTACCACTAAAATTTTTGATTGAGGAAATTTAAGGGTGAGTTTATAAGCTGTGGAAAGCCCAACTATTCCTCCACCTACTACTGCGTAATCATATATCTGTGACATGAAATCATTGTTTATTCTTTGCAAAGATAGAAAATCCTATTCAATGGATTTTCAATTATCAAAATCGTACAATACTCTCTTTAACTTATCCTGCTTTGGAGGAAAGACAGCATGTAGTGAATCATTAGGAATAGTATATTTCAAAAATTTACTCGAACAGATATTTTGTCTATTCCTTCATTAAAAAGGTAAAAAACACAACCCTTTATCCCCTCTCAAGAGGTTAGATTCATTGAAAAAAAATTAACTTTGAACATTATTAGAATTAAAAATAACAAATGGATTTTTCAACTGATATAAAAATAAGAGGCTTTCATATTGACGTGTTTGGACACATGAACAATGCTCGATACCTAGAATTGATGGAAGAAGCGAGATGGAGTTATATAGATGCGACCAACTTTCAAGATTACCTGACAAAAAATAATTGGGGGTTTGCTGTTGTCAATATTAATATTTCATACAAAAGACCAGCACACAATGGAGATACGTTGACTTTTACTCAAACCATAAAAAGAATGGGAAATTCTAGTATGACTATTGATCAAGTGATGACGAAGAAAAGTACGGGCGAACTAGTTGCAAGCGCAGAAGTAACTTTTGTTGTTCTCGATTTGTCTACTCATAGACCTGCCCGAATCACCGAAGAAGTAAAATATGCTTTTGTTACTCCTAAATCTTGATTTCGATACAATTTATTAAATTCAAATCTGATAGATAAATTTCCTGCTTTCGCAGAAATGACAATCAAAAAATAGTGAAAAAATGAATATTAAATTAATTGTAGTGGGCAAAACGGACAAATCCTATTTCGCGGAAGCAGAAAACGAATATTTGAATCGATTAAAACATTACATCAAAGTCAATTACATTAAGATTCCTGAGTTAAAAAAAACAAAAAACTTATCACCTGCCCAAATTTGCGATAAAGAAGGAGAACTGATTCTAAAACACCTTAATCCGACTGATGAAGTATGGCTGATGGATGAAAAGGGAAAACAAAAAACATCAGTTCAGTTTTCTGAATTTTTACAAAAAAAAATGAATCAAGGAATCAAAGATTTGGTTTTTATTATTGGCGGAGCCTATGGCTTTTCGGATGAGATGTACAAGAAATTTCCTAACAAATTTAGCTTATCTAACATGACTTTCTCGCACCAAATGATTCGAATCTTTTTGTTTGAGCAAATCTACAGAGGGATGACAATCCTGAAAGGACAACCTTATCACAACGAAGGGTAAAAAAAAAGTACTGCCAAGGCAGTACTTTTTTCATTTTATAAGTGATTGACTAGAAGTTTCCTCTTTCAAAGAAATTATATAAGAACATTAATTATTCCCCAAAATCAAGGGCATTCCGTCTTTTCCGTTTCCAACAACGACAACCTTGGCATTGTTTGATTTTGATAGCTCGAGCGTTGCTTGAATTCCTTTTTCTTTCAGTATGTTATCTGTAAGAGAGGCGTTCAAAATTCTGTTGGCTTCAGCTTTTCCGGTTGCGTCAATTTTTTGTCTTTGAGCTTCTTTTTGAGCTTTTTCAAGTCTAAACTCATACTCCAAAGATTCTTGCTCTTGTGAAAGTTTACGCTCAATTGCATCCTTAATTTTTTGAGGAAGTGTTACATCTCTTACCAAAACTGCATTTAATTGTACGTGTTGCTTTTCAACTTTTCGTTGAGTTTCCTCAAAAATTTCATTCTGAATAGCATCTCTTTTACTTGAGTACAGTTGCTCAGGTGTGTAACGTCCTATTACACTTCTGGCCACTGCCCTAATCTCAGGAATAATGACAGTATTTCTATACTCCTCCCCTTTGGTTTTGTGCAAGATTCCTAATTCTTCGAATTTAGGTTGATACAGAACTGAAACATCCAAGGTAATTACCAATCCATTAGAAGATAAAACCTCCATTCCTTTCTCAAATATTTCTTGTTGCTTTGTGTTGTATTTGTACACCTTATTCCAAGGAGCTACAAAATGAAATCCCTCTCCCAATGGAGATTGATCTGTTACAACTCCTCCGCCAAAAGTTTTAAAAAGAACTCCTGCCTTTCCGTATTCGATATTGATAGAGGATTTCCAAATAACGATAAGCAATATTATTGTTATAATGATTCCTCCTACTCCAAAGATTCCACCTTTGGATAATTTTGGTATTTCAAAGTCTTGTTGTGCCATTGTATATTATTAATTGGTTGTTATGTTTAATTGAGATTGCTTAAAGATAGGGAGAATTTAACTCAATTACCTGCTGATAAAAGACGTTTACCAAAAAAAGTCCTACATCTTGCGAATAAGGACTTTCTTCTCTTGTCTTTTCTAATCTCGTAGTAATTTCTTGTACTTTACCCTAGTAGGAACTTGATTTCCTAAACGCTTAATTTTGTTTTCCTCGTATTCTTGGTAAGTTCCTTCAAAGAAATATACTTCTGAATCATTTTCAAATGCCAAAATATGAGTACAAATTCTTTCTAAAAACCATCTGTCGTGAGAAATGATGACAGCACATCCAGCAAAGTTTTGGATTCCTTCTTCCAAGGCTCTTAGCGTATTTACATCCAAGTCATTTGTTGGCTCATCCAGTAACAATACGTTGGCCTCAGTCTTCAATGTCATTGCCAAGTGAAGTCTGTTTCTTTCTCCTCCAGAGAGTACTTTAATTTTTTTGCTTTGTGAGTTTCCACCGAAATTAAACCGTGAGATATAACTTCTCGCATTTATTTTTTCTCCCCCAATCTCAATGTTGTCAGCACCTCCAGAAACTACTTCATACACCGTTTTTTCTGGGTCCATGTCTTTGTGTTTTTGGTCAACATAACCAATTTTCACCGTCTCACCCACTTTAAATTCCCCAGAATCTGGAGTATCTTCTCCCATTATCATACGGAACATGGTGGTTTTTCCAGCACCGTTTGGCCCAATAATTCCTACAATTCCTGCGGGCGGTAATTTAAAATTCAAATCTTCGTACAATACTTTGTCGCCAAATGCTTTTGCCACATTGGTTGCTTCAATAACTTCTTTCCCCAATCTTGGTCCATTTGGAATAGGGATCTCAAGAGTTTGTTCTTTTTCAGCGGATTTCTGATTCAACATTTGCTCGTAATTTGCAATACGTGCCTTGTTTTTCGCTCTTCTTCCTTTTGGATTTTGGTTCACCCATTCCAACTCGCGCTGCAGGTGTTTTTGTCTTTTGCTTTCGTTCTTCTCTTCTTGTTGTAATCTTTTTAACTTCTGATCCATCCAAGAGCTGTAATTTCCTTTCCATGGAATTCCTTTTCCTCTATCAAGTTCAAGTATCCAACCTGCAATGTTATCCAAGAAAAATCTATCGTGGGTTACGGCTATTACCGTTCCAGCATATTGATTTAGGTGCTGCTCCAACCATTGAACAGATTCTGTATCAAGGTGGTTGGTAGGCTCATCCAACAGCAATACATCTGGGTTTTGAAGCAACAATCTACACAGCGCAACTCTTCTCAGCTCTCCTCCTGATAAATTTTCTACTGAGGTATCGCCTTCTGGAGTTCTTAATGCTCCCATTGCCATTTCTAATTTGCTGTCAATATCCCATGCATCCAATTGATCAATTTGACCTTGTACTTCGCCCTGGCGATCAATCAAAGCTTGCATTTTATCCGGATCGTTCATGATTTCTTCATCCATGAACTTATTGTTTATTTCTTCGTATTCGGCCAAAATATCCATGGTGCTTTGCACTCCTTCCTGCACTATTTCTTTTACAGTTTTAGTAGGATCCAATTTTGGTTCTTGTGGCAAATAACCCACCGTATATCCGTCTTGAAACACAACCTCTCCTTGGTAATCTTTGTCCAATCCTGCAATGATTTTCATTACGGTAGATTTACCCGAACCATTGAGTCCTAAAATTCCTATTTTAGCTCCATAAAAGAAAGACAAGTAAATATCTTTCAAGATGTGTTGTCCCGATGGAGTGGTTTTATTCACTCGATCCATCGAGAATATTATTTTTTTATCGTCTGACATTCGTTTTAATAGTTAGTCGTTTGTAAATAGTCTCCAGTCATTAGATTTTAATCTTTAGACTGAAAGATTACTAAGGTAATGAAGTTGTATTTGAATAGAAAATTGAAGGCTTGAATATTGTTAAATTTTAATAAAAAAGATTTCATTAGCCAATATTTGAATATCTTAGGAAAGATGAAAATCATAGTCCTACTCTATTTTGTCCTTCTATTTCCAGTTTTAGGAAGTTCAATTTCGCTTTTTTCTCAAGAAAGCAAAACACCTATTTTGGTTTCTATTGAAGATAGTTTGAGAGAGAAATTACACTGGGAATACGACTCGACTTGGATTAATACTCAGTTGGGTATAAACAAATCAACGGGTAATTTTGACAGTTCCATTCAATACAAATTAGTAAAAATTGGAAAAGAAAATTTTTATGAAGGCCCATTTTATATTGGTGAGCAAGACACAATTAAGTTACGACAAACTCAATATGGAGATTCAATTCTGATTTTACGGGGTATGAAATTCTATACTTACATCGGAAATTCATCCTGGGGTTACTACCCTACCTATCATCTGATAAAAATAAAATCAGAAATCCCCCTCCGGCTTTCTAATGAAGTGTTAGATCAATTAAAAATTAGGTTGGAAAATACATGTGAACATGGTTGGAATAAATTGCGTGGACAAGCCTGCCCGCAATGTATACGAGGATTTCGAATAAAACATGATACAACTGAATTAATACAAAAAAAAATCCTCCTTGAAGACAAGAAGGATTAATAAATAGCTGAATAAAACTTTATTCAATGATTAATTTCTTAGTTGTATGTCCTTTTTCATTATTCACCCTAATCAGATAAATTCCAGATTCCAGATTATGTGAGTCTATTTCCAAATAAATTAGCCCACTCAATGATTTTGAAATAATTAATTTACCATTTAAATCCAATAATTCAACAGTACCATTTTCTTGTGTTTCAGAAAAACTGAGGTTTACTCTATTACTTGCTGGATTTGGGTACACATTCAATTCTGTTTCAACATTCAATTCATCTATCCCAACTGAATTGTGAGAAATCACAGTTACTGTAAATCCACTCCTTAAAATCCCTGAAGAATCTACGGTGATGGTATCGTGATAAAAATTTGAACATCCAGAAAGCGTATCATGAATGTACAAAGAAACTTGATAGCTTCCCGCTACTGCATAACTATGGGTAGGAAACTGAGTATACGATATATTTCCGTCTCCAAAATTCCAAGTATAGCCAATAGCCGTGCCCATTCCATACGAAGAATCTACTAGCACAACTTGACCTGGTGTGGTTTGAGTTGGGTAAAAGTAGGCTCGGCAGTTTGTATCAATCGAAACGCAAGGCGATATAGAGGTACAAGCAACTGTTGGGTCGGTAAGCATGACAGAATAATCGGTTGTGTAATCTGTAGGTGTGTAGGTTCTGTTTGTCGCTCCAGGAATCAAAGTCATGCCTCCAACCATAGCTGAGCAATCCTTGTACCATTGGTAAGTAAATCCGTCAACTCCTGCATCAATCGTGTGACCTGTTATAAACAGCGAGTCGGCACATTGTGAATAAGAAACCAAGCTAATGAATGAGGAGAGAATAATAATTGATATTTTTTTCATATTTAGTAATTTTTTGTCGCCTCGAAGATAGGAAAAACGACAGAATTTTTAATTCATATTGTTTAGATAATCAATCACTTTCGTATCTTTCTCTTGTTTTTTTAGTGTTGAAATAATGAATTCCATTTTATTTAACTCCAAGCTAAATTCGCTCATCTCTCTTTCTATTTTAGACTTTTTAGTCGGTTCAGAAACAAGTGATAATTCTGTTTTCAACTCTTCTATCCTATTCAATATCCTATTTTTTCCTGTAATCAAACCTTGGTAGCCCACCATTTTCATCCACCAGGCCGAAGAGTTTTGAATCACTTTTTCATAAACCGGAATAGAAACAGGTATTTCGGTTTCGTCCAGTCTGCTCAAATAGTTTGAGTATTGACTCAACAGGCCATATTGAGCAAATCCATTGGTTGATTCTATTGATTTGACAAAAAATTCATGGTTCGATTTATCTCCATATTCGGCATACAAACTCACAATTATTTCCTTCACAGTGCTGCTTTTCTCCCGCTCTAATTCTTTGGCAAAAGTCAAAGCTTTGTTCGGGTTGTTTTCTGCTAGCCCATCCAGGCATGCTCCAATTACTTGGTAGGATTGGTCTTTCAATCCTTTCTCTAAAAGCACTTCGTGGCCTTTGTCTTCTGCATAAAACTTGGTCAAGCTTTTGTAGGCATTTGCTCTCACAGATGAAGAGGAATTGTGAGTGGTTAATTTCAATAAACGAGATTTCAATTTAGCTGGCATCAGGTTATGCATTTCACCCAAAGCACTCATTCCCATATTATTAAATTCGTCAAAATTTAATTCTAACAATCTATAAATTGCCGCAACTGCCTCGGGGTCTTTGGAATTTTTAAGTTCAGCTAAAGCTTCTTTTTTATCCAAGTACTTGGGTGCATGAATCAATTGATACACCCACTGACTATTTGGTTTATCCTCCGTTTTTTTAGATAGAATCACTTTCTCTGCATCTATATTCACCAGCAAAGGAGCCTCAGAAGAAAAAACAAAGGACTGTTTTTTCTGAGTTACAAAAATAGACTCACGTTTTATTCCTTGATTTGTATAAATATCAATTTCAATTGGCAATTGAAAAACAGGAAATTGATTGAAGTTTTGTCCTTGCTCTACCGTGACTGTCACTTCTTTTTTGTCAGAATCATAAGACTGAGAATAATGTAAAGTGGGGTGACCTTTGTCGAAATACCATTGATTGAAAAACCAATTCAAATCTTTGCCCGTAACCTCCTCGAAGGACAGTCTCAGATCATGCGCCTCAGCAGCTTTAAATTTCATTTTGGTTAAAAAATGATTCAAAGAAGTGAAAAAAGCATCGTCACCCAAATAATACCGCAACATATGAAGAATTCGTCCTCCTTTGTTGTAAGAGTGGCCATCAAACATTTCCATTTCATTCTCGTACTCGAAATTCACTAAATCGTGATAACCTCCTTGGGTGCTAGAAAGAAAATAGCCTCGAGCTTCTCCAAAAGCGTTCCTATCAGCTTCTTCTCTTCCGTGTTCATATTCGTCCCACAGATATTGGCTATAATTGGCAAAAGACTCATTGATAGTAAGGTTCGACCAAGATTCTGCGGTAACTAAATCACCAAACCAATGATGGAATAATTCATGAGCAATAATTGATTCATTGTCGGAATCCAACAATTCTCTGTCCGTTTGATATAAAAAATCCCCGTGAATGACAGCCGTAGTATTTTCCATGGCACCGGAAACATAGTCTCTCACCACAATTTGGTTGTATTTATCCCAAGGATACGTAACTCCCAATTTTTCTGAAAAGAATTGAATCATTTTAGGTGTTTTTCCAAAAATAGCTTTGGCATAAGGAGTAAATTCTGGTTCTGTGTAGTAATTCACTTCCATTTTTGTTCCATTTGGTCGAGTCCATGAGTCTTTGGTTATTTCAAACTCTCCTACTGCCATCATGAATAAATAGGGTGCATGACGCTGGTCTTGTTTCCAATAATCTGTTCGGGTTCCGTCCTCATTTTTTTTAGATGAAATCATTGTTCCATTTGATAAAGTTTTAAACTTATCATTCACTGTAATCGCCAATTCTTGAGTTGTTTTCTCATTGGGCGAATCAATTGTTGGGAACCAGCATGAGCTAGATTCTGTTTCGCCTTGTGTCCATATTTGCGGCATTTTGTTTGGGTCTTCGCCCAAAGGATTAATGAAATACAATCCTTTTTCATCGGTAATTGCCGCACTTCCAGTTGCCTTTAGTTCATTTGGTTTTGCTGTGTAGTGAATGATAACAGAATATTTTTCTTTTCTGGTGTACGTTCTACCTAAATCAATTACGAGTTTCATCCCATCATAATCGTATTTCATACTATACTCAATATCTGGCATTAATGATTGATTATCAGCTTTTATAAAATTACTTTTTGCCTGTTTCACCGAATGAATATCCATTCCTTTTGCATCCAACACAAGTGTAGATGTATTATAAAAATAGGGAGTAAAAGTTAATTCAGCAGTTCCCAACAAATGTTGTTTTTCCCAATCAAATTTCACCTCTAATTTGGTATGAATCAAATCATTTACTCTTGTGTTACTCGCTTGATAGCGCGTTACTGTAACTTCTTCGTCATCCGATTGAATCGTTAATTCTGGCAACGCCATCACCTCTGCTGGTTCTTCTTGAATAACTTGCTTATTGGTTTTGCAATTGGTTAGTATTGCTAATGTGGCTAGCAGGTAAAGTAGGTTTTTCATATATCTCTTTTTTCAATTTTGTTTTTATTCTCTTTGTAAATTCTCGATTCTTCTAGTCAAGCTTTCCTCGGTTTCTTGGGAAAAGTTTGGATTCTCGGGTTATCCCATCCCAACCTTCCCAAAGGGAAGGAGTATTATCGGGTTAATCTTACCTCGAGAGTTTAGAGTTCCCTCTCATGAGGGAAAGGTTAGGAATGAGAAGTTAACCCCGCCCTTTCCAGCAATGCATCTGGATTTGGTTCTTGTCCTCTAAATCGTTTGTACAAAGTCATTGGGTGTTCGGTTCCTCCTTTACTTAAAATATTAGTCGCAAAACTCATTCCTGTTTCTCTATCAAAAATCCCCTTTTCTTTAAAAAACGCAAAAGCATCTGCATCCAACACCTCAGCCCATTTGTAACTGTAGTATCCCGAACTATAACCGCCATTAAAAATATGAGAAAACGCTACCGACATACAATTTTCAGCAACATCGGGAGTGAAAGCTGTTTGGTCAAAAGTTTTTCTTTCGTGAGATTTTACATCGGTTATTTCCTCTGGATTGTTTCCGTGCCAGCTCATATCTAGCAACCCAAAACTCAACTGACGTAAAGTGGCCAATCCTTCCATAAAATTGGCAGATTCTTTTATTTTCTCTACAAATTCCATTGGAATAGTTTCGCCTGTTTCGTAGTGTTTTGCAAACAAATCCAAACATTCTTTTTCGTAACACCAATTCTCCAATACCTGACTTGGTAATTCCACAAAATCCCAAAAAACGCTGGTACCAGACAAACTTGGATAAGTTGTATTGGCTAACATTCCGTGTAATCCGTGTCCAAATTCATGGAATAAGGTTGTTACCTCATCAAATGTCAAAAGAGAAGGTTTGGTGTCGGTTGGCTTGGTGAAATTACACACATTAGAAATGTGAGGTCTGTCATTTATCCCATGTACAATTTGCTGAGATTTGAAACTTGTCATCCAAGCACCATTTCTTTTGCCGGATCTCGGAAAATAATCTCCGTAAAAAACAGAAATTAACTGATTACTAGAATCATACACTTCATACGTTTCAACATCTGGATGGTATTTATCAATATGTGTTACTTTTTTAAAAGTGAGGCCGAATAATTTATTTGCCACCAAAAAAGCTCCTTCGGTTACGTTCTCCAATTTAAAATAAGGCTTGAGTTGCTCATCATCCAAATTGAATAATTTCTTTTTAAGCTTTTCGGCATAATAGGAAGAATCCCATTTTTGAAAATCTGTAATTCCGTCCAGCTCTTTGGCAAAGTTTGCCAGTACATCAAATTCTTTTTGGGCAAATGGTTTTGCTTTGGAAAGCATCTCATTCAAGAATTCATTTACCTTCTCAGGACTCATTGCCATGCGCTCTTCCAATACAAAATGGGCGTGCGTTTCGTACCCCAATAAATTGGCCCTTTTATGCCTCAGTTTAGCAATTTGAAGGGTAATCTCCTCATTATTAAAATCATTGTTTTCAAAAGCTCTAGCTCCGTAGGCTATCGCCATTTTTTTTCTCAACTCTCTGTTTTCGGCATATTTCATGAATGGGCCGTAACTTGGAAAATGAAGTGTAAAAACCCAACCTTCGGCTCCACTGGCTTTGGCAGTTTGAGCCGCAGCTTCCTTCACTCCTTCTGGTAGTCCTGCCAAATCTGCTTCGGCTTGTATGTGGAGTTCGTAGCCGTTCGTTTCTGCCAAAATATTTTCACCGTAAGTCAATTTGAGTTTCGATAATTTTGTATCAATATTACGCAAGTTAGATTTGTCCTTCTCATTTAAATTGGCCCCATTTCTAGAGAAGCCTTTATATGCATTGTCCAAAAGTGTGTGTTGCTCAGGAGTCAATTCAAGCGATTCTCTTGAATCATACACCGATTTCACTCGTTGAAATAAATCTGGGTTCAAGGTCACATCATTTCCAAACTCTGTAAGGAGTGGCGAAACTTGTTGGGCTATTTCCTGAATTTCGTCATTCGTTTCAGCGGAATTTAGGTTAAAAAACAAACTAGAAACCCTATCCAATTGTTGTCCAGAAAATTCCATTGCCTCAATCGTATTCTCAAAAGTAGGTTCTTCTTGGTTGTTTGCTATTTCCTCTATTTCTTTTCGTGCATTATCTATTAACTGAGTGAAAGCAGGTAAAAAATGTTCGTTTTTGACTTTTGAGAATGGTGCTAAATCAAAAGGAATTAAAAGTGGATTCTCTGTGTGTGACATAACTGGTTGTTGATTCTTAATTTGAATTGATAAAAATACTAATTTATCAGGTTAAATCAGGGGATATTCCTTATTCGAAATTAATTCAGGAGAAGTGGCACTTAAACTCCTCCACACTTTCAGTTAAACGAAACGTAAAAACACCCTAAAAATTAAGAAGGAAACTCTTCTATCAAGATTCCCATTTTACCAGATTGAGAATCTCTCAAGGCTTCCATAATTTCGGTTTGATTATTCATCACAAACGGGCCGTAAGAAGCAACCTTCTCTCCAATTGGTTCACCCGAAAGCAACATAAACCTAGTTGCATCACTTGCCTCAAAATGAATAATTCCCTCTTCACGTTCAAACACAATCATGTCTTTTCCTATTACTTCTTCGCCATTGGCTATTCCCTCGCCATCCAATAAATACAAAATGGTATTGTAAGAGCTAGGAATTGAGATTTCTACAGTGCCATTTTGCTTTACCTCTCCTCGCAACAAGGTTTGTGGCGAATAGGTTGGAGCCGCTCCTTTTATTCCATTTAGTTCACCGGTTATCACCCATATTTTTGATTTCTCCTCTTCGATTAGCGGGGTTTCTTCTTTCGAAATAGGTTTGTAAAAAGCTGGCTTCATTTTAAATTCGCTTGGTGCATTCACCCAAAACTGAATAAACTCAAGCTCTCCTCCATTCTCTACTAAATGTTTTGGAAATCGCTCGCTGTGCGTTATTCCCTGTCCCGCAAACATCCATTGGGTTCCGCCTTCGCTTACGAGCGCATTGTTACCCAATGAGTCTTGATGATTTACTTCTCCTTTGAAGACAAAAGTAACAGGCGAAAAACCCCGATGAGGATGAGGACCTACGCCAGCTTCTTGAACTCTTTGTCCTCCGGGCAATTCATTTTTCCAATGATGAATAAGCAAAAATGGATCTACATAATCCAATCCATCTACCGGAAGTGGTTGGTCCAACAAATGTCCACCCATGTTTACTTTCTGTGCCGGTATTATTGTTTTTACTTTCTTTTTCTTCATCTTCTTATGTGTTTTTTCAAAATTATTAGAAAATTTAACCGCAAACATTCGTGTAGGTTAATATTTTGATGAGAGCGAAATTACCCGATTACTTAAGAAATTTAATCAATAAAATTTCAATAGCTAAAAAAAGTAAAGCCAACAGCACAAACCATTTCCATAGTTTATTGGAAGAATCTAACAGCTCAGCTGAACCACTAGATTTCGCGGATTTTGAAACATCAATCACCGTTACCCAATTTCGAGAAATCTGCTTTTTCAACTCTTGAGTAGTGTAGGCCTCAAAATCACTTTCTTCTTGCTGGTAATTCACTCCAAAAGCGGCTACTATTTTCTCTTCGCTCACCAGTTCATAGTTGCCTGATTCAATTAGTTTACCGTTCAGCAAAACCGCCATTTCACCTCCAAAAGATTCAGTTTCGGGAATAAAATCAATGCTTCCTTGCTGGTTCTTTACTCTCAGGTTGTTAGTGTTAATTCCTTCTTCTTTAATCCTTAACTTATCGGTTTCGGTGGTGACAGATACTACCTGGTTTATTCCGCTAGATTCAGCTATTCTTAGCAATGTGGTAACAAAAAGAGAGTGACTTGTGAAATTTGAAAAGCTAGGGCTTAGCGGAACTGACAAGGAATAAAACTTTCCTTTTCCAATGAAATTTTCTACTAAAAAATGATTGCCGTTTTCGGTTTTTATCAAACTTCGTCTTGCCGATGGACTTCTGAAATCGAAAACGAACTGCTGCGAAAGAATGGGCAAATCCATGTTTTTGGGAGTTTTTTCAAAAACATCTTGAAAAAATGGATTCTCAAAATCCAAGTACGAAACTTGCGTATTGGCTGTATCTTTTCTTGTAATGCGGGCAGAAGATGTGGCTATAAGCAGCTCGTTGTTACTTGCCAAATCTGGGTTGGAATTAGGAATATACAGAATTGTACCGCCTGCTTCGGCATATGCCAATAACTGAGAAATAAAACCCGAGGAATAACGATTTACTTCATTGAGTATAATTAAATCACTGCTGGAAAAGAGGGCGTAGTTTATAGAAGAGGAAAGTGTGTTCGTCACTTTAAAAAAAGCATCGTTGGAGAACAACTGATTCACGCTTCCTTTTTCCGCTTTTAGGTTTTCGGAAGATTCATTGATGACCAAAACTTTTGATTCCTCTTTTAGTAAATATGAAAAATAATACGAGTCATCAAACACTGCTGCAGGATCTGGGTATTCCGAAATCCTTAACTTCCCTTCCACTTTTCCCGGATTTTGAACCTGATAATCCAACGAGACTATTTTCTCCGAATTCATCAGTACATCTGAATTCAAGAGTCCTTTTACTTGCCCATTGAGAGAGAGCTCGAGCTTTACTTGTAAATCATCGTTGGTTGTATTCACAAGTTTCACAAACAGTTGCTCTTTCTTATTCACCATTCTTACAGGAGAATCGAACCAAATAGAATCGATCGATACATTTCCGCTGGTGTTTGACACAACGGGCAAGAACGCCAATTGAATCGAAGAATCCAAGTGCAAATTCGCAAGGTTGGCTGTTGATTTTTGAAAATCAGAGATATAAACAGCGAATTTATTTTGAGAAACGTCTTTTTTCAAAAAATCAACTTGCTTTTGTTCTACTTGACTCAATTTTCTTGACTTCGAACTAATTACAATTTCATCCAATTCATTCAAAAATTCTTCTTTCGTTAAAAACCGTTGATGAATAGGTTTGAACTCATTGGTAATTAACTGAAATTTGTCGCTTTGAGAATAACTTTGAGCTACAAGTCTTGCTTGTTTTTTGGCATTATCCAACAAAGTAAATTCATTCCAGCTATTGTTCATACTGAGGGAATTATCTACGTACACCGACACCCTCTTTTCTCCCACAGCATTATTTTTCCCCGGCTTGTCCCAATAAGGTTGTGCGAAAGCGAATACCAGAGCCACAATAGCCAAGATTCGAGCAAGCAAAATTAAAAGATGCTTGATATTCGACTTTTTGGAAGTCTCTAGTTCCACTTGTTTGAGCAAACTAATATCGGAAAAATGCACTTTCTTGAACTTTCTGAAATTGAATAAGTGTATGATTATTGGCACGGCAATAGCCAAGAGCGCCCATAAAAATTGTGGATAGATAAAGTTCATAGTTCAAATGTAATTAAAAGAAGAAAGAGATTAGAACATAGAACAAAGAAATTAGATGTCAGATATTCGCTCCAATTGAAGAATTTTATTTTTTTGCAAGCAAACATCAAATATTCCTAACTCAAACCAATTTAAATCCTATTTTTACGCATTCAATCTGATAAAATGACAAGAAATCAAGCTTTTGCTCTGCTCCACCTTTGTGTTTTTTGCTGGGGATTCACTGCCATTTTTGGAAAACTTATTTCTTTTGATTCTGTCTCTTTGGTTTGGTGGAGATTGCTCATCGTGGTAGCAAGTTTGTTTACTTTTATGCTGGTTGCGCGCAAAAGAATAATTCTTTCGACAAAATTATTTTGGCGTATTGCGGGAGTTGGAGCCATTGTAGGAATTCATTGGTTGTGTTTTTTTGGAGGAATTAAAGTCTCCAATATTTCCATCACCATGATTTCTTTTTCTACCGGAACCTTCTTTACCTCCTTGATTGAGCCGCTGGTATACAAACGCAAGGTAAACCCAAATGAAGTAATCATTGGTATATTGATTATGCTCATCATCAGTGTGATTGGGTTGAATGAATTTGAAAATAATCAAAACCCAATTGGCGGAATCGTTTTAGGGTCGCTGGCAGCGCTTACTGCCGCACTTTTTTCTACCTTCAATGGAAAACTCATTCAACAATCCAATGCTTTTACAATTTCATTTATAGAACTTATTTTTGCTTTACTCCTAGTTTCTATGGGTTTATTTACCTTTTTTGAAGTACCCAACAATTTACTTTCCCCGTCTGGCACTGATTTATCCTACCTACTTTTGTTGGGAATTGCTTGCACGGCCTTTCCATTTATTGCGAGCGTAGAAGTAATGAAAAACCTGAGTCCATTTTCTGTTAATTTGGCGGTTAATTTAGAAATCGTGTACGCCATTTTGTTTAGCTATCTCATTTTTGGCGAGAACGAACAAATGACTCCAACATTCTATATCTGTGGAGTAATGATTGGTTTGCTAATTGTATTAAATGAGGTACTAAAAAGAAGGCGAAAAAAGAAGATCAGTATGAAATTAAAAGAGTAATTAATTGCCTCTTTTGTCTTTGTTAAACTAATTTATTCACTAACAAGTACTCAGCAATTTGCACAGCATTGGTTGCGGCTCCTTTTCTTAAGTTATCGGCAACTACCCACATATTCAGCCCATTTTCCACTGAGAAATCTCTTCTAATTCTTCCCACAAACACTTCATTCTTTCCTTCGGTGTATTTTGGCATCGGATACACATTCATTTCGGGGTTGTCTTGCAGCACAACTCCTGGAGTATTGGCAATCATTTTACGTATATTAGAAATCTCAAAAGGCTTTGAAGTTTCTACATTAAGCGATTCTGAATGTCCTCCAACCACAGGAACTCGCACCACCGTAGCCGTTATTCCAATCGCAGTATCATTAAAAATTTTGTGCGTCTCATTCACTAATTTTACCTCCTCAGTGGTATATCCATCCTCCTGGAAATCACCACCATGAGGCAAACAATTCTTGTCTATTGGATAAGGATAAGCCATTTCTCCCTTCAGTTCCAATCGCTCATTTTCCATCTGCTTTACTGCTTTCACTCCCGTACCAGTAATCGATTGATAAGTAGAAATAATAAGTCGCTTAATTCCAAGTTGTTTGTGTATTTCGGAAAGAGCTAACACCATCTGAATTGTAGAACAATTAGGGTTGGCAATAATCTTATCCTCTCTGGTCAATTGCGATGCGTTTATCTCAGGTACAATCAATTTTTTGTCTTCATCCATTCTAAAAGCCGAAGAGTTATCAATTACAGTCGTACCTTTTGCGGCAAAACGAGGAGCAAACTCTAGCGAGCGCTCACCACCTGCAGAAAATATAGCAATTTGCGGAGCTCTCTCGATCGCCTCTTCCATCGAAATGATAGCACGCTTGCTACCTCCAAACTCTAGTTCTTTTCCCACGGATCTCTCTGAAGCAACCAACATTAATTCCGTAATTGGGAATGAATTCTCAGCCAATACTTTCAAAATTTGTGTTCCCACCATTCCGGTAGCGCCTACAACTGCAATTTTCATATGAAACAGATTTGATTATTATTTCAGCCCATTCTTTCGAATCGGTGGAACAAAAATATTATATTTAATGAAGAAACTAATTCTATTATGCGGTATTCTTTCACTTTTTTCTGTTTTTTCTGTTTGTATCTTTCCGCTTATCCTCAGTTTTTGGATAACTTTTCGGATGGAAATTTCTCGTCAGCACCCTCTTGGATTGGAAATACCTCAGATTTTACCGTGACTTCAGGTGAGCTTCAACTTAACGCTCCTGCTATTTCTGCTTACAAATATTTAAGCACAAATTCACAAGCCATAAATAATGCAACCTGGGAATTTAGGGTTCGAATGACTTTCGGTACATCTTCCTCCAATTTTGCGAAGGTGTATTTGACCTCCAACACCCCTAACCTTTCTGGGGCAGTGAACGGTTACTACATTCTGCTTGGCGGCTCAGACGATGAAGTGTCTTTGTTCAGTCAAACAGGTACTAGCTCTTCAAAAATTATTGATGGAAGAGATGGTGTAATTGGCGGATCTACAGTAGATGTGAACGTGAGAGTTACTAGAACCTCCACAGGATTTTGGGAGGTTTTTACAGATACTTCCTCGCTGTTTTTGTCCGAAGGAACTGCGACAGACATAACTCATCCACAGAGTTTGTTTTTTGGAGTGGGATGCAATTACACTTCTACCAGATCTACACACTTCTATTTTGATGACTTTATGGTTACTGGAACAACAGCAATCGACACAACAAAACCAATTCTAGACAGCATAAAAATAGTATCTAATACTCAAATTGAATTGGTTTTCTCTGAACCTATTGAACCAACCACGGGACAATTAGTAGCAAACTACTCTGTAAATAACGGACTTGGTAATCCTATTACTGCTATCCAAAACCCAAGTAATTTCAATAAAATAACACTCGGTTTCTCCTCCCCTTTTTCGCTTAACGCAACTAACGTAATCACTGTGAATAATGTAACGGATATTGCAGGAAACTCAATCAATTCTACTAACCAAAATTTTATTTATTTTATTCCCGCACTTGCCAATTATAGAAATGTGGTGATCAATGAAATTTTTGCAGACCCTTCTCCCAGTGTGGGGCTGCCTGATGGCGAATTTGTAGAAATTTTCAACCCAACTAATGAGTATTACAACCTGCAGAATTGGCAACTTACCGATGGCTCTTTCGCAGCAACATTCCCCAATTTCATTTTGGCACCCAATTCTTATCTTATTTTAATTTCTAATTCTTCCCTACCTGATTTTTCGAGTTACCCCAATACTCTAGGAATTTCCTCTTTTCCTGGACTGAACAATTCTGGCGAAACACTTACTTTACTCAACCAGAGTGGTTCCGTGATAGATGCAGTAGAGTACAGTGACCACATGTATCAAAATGAGTTAAAACAGGATGGTGGATTTTCTCTAGAACAGCTTAATCCGCTTGCAAACTGTTTCGATGAATCTAATTGGAAAGCATCCAACAACGTTTCGGGAGGAACACCCGGAGTTATAAATTCAGTTTGGGACACCACAAAAGATACACAAACTCCCATCATTATTTCTTGTATTGCAACCTCAAATAACAGGTTACTACTGCAATTTGACAAATCAATTGACACAACTATTTTTTTAAGAAACGTAGTTCTTTCTGGAGGCATTTCAGTCAGTACTCTTTCTGCCCATAACGTATTCAATACGGAACTAGAATTAGTTATTTCTCCCTCTTTGGACACCGGAAAAGTATATAGTTTGTCTATTGACTCCCTCCAAGATTGTGAGGGGAATTTAGCGGAAATTGAAACCGAATTTGTCTTAGCTCATGCCAATAGGTCTGGATCTGTATTAATTAATGAAGTGTTGTTCAATCCTTATTCTGGAGAAGAAGATTTTGTCGAGCTTTACAATAATTCAAACTTGTATATAGATTTAAAAAATTGGCAACTAGGAAATGAGGACAACGGAATTGTTGGAAATATAAAATATATCCCCTCGCATTATATTTTGAAACCAAGAGAATACGTGGTGATTACAAAAGATTATTCGTTCGTGTTGAACAGATATTCCACATATTCTTCAAGAAATTTTATAGAAATAGAGAATTTACCAAGTTATCCGAATGACGAAGGAACAGTGTATCTTTTGTTGCCCTCGAACGATGAATCTGATAAATTCACCTATTCCGAAAAATTTCATTTCGCCTTGTTGAGAGACAAGGAAGGAGTTTCGTTAGAGCGAGTCAATTTTGATGACCCAACTCAAAGTCTATCAAACTGGCACTCTGCGGCAGAGGAAGCTGGATTTGCCACTCCAGGTAAGAAAAACTCGCAATATACTCCCAGTACTATCACCGAAAATATTTTGTCTATTTCTCCCGAAATTTTTTCACCCGACAACGATGGGTTTGAGGATATTCTTACCCTGAACTACAACATGCCTAAAATTGGTTTTGTGGGAAACATCACTATTTATGATGCGCAAGGTAGAAAAACCAGAGTTATAATTCAAAATCACCTATTGGCCAAATCTGGACGTTTTACTTGGGACGGAATTACAGAGAAAAATAGTAAAGCAAGAATAGGACGCTACATTATACTTTTCGAATATTTCGACTTAGAAGGCAATGTACACACAGAAAAAACAACCTGTGTGGTAGGTCATAAATTTTGATTTTTATCTAGTCAAACTATCAGTGTAAGAATATTTTTATTACCAACAAATATCAATTCATTTCTTTTAAAAAACGTTCTTATCAGCAATTGTATCATCTCAGTAAATTAACATGGCCGAATATCTCTTTAGGACCATCCAAAGTATAATTTATTACTATCCGATATACATACGTATCGTTTTTACATAATTCTCCCTTTTTATTTGTTCCATCCCACCCATATTTATAATCATTTGATTCAAATATAATCTCACCCCATCTATTAAAGATCAATAATTCATATTCTTCAGGTGTTGTTAAAACAGGAAGGAAAATTTCATTTCGTCCATCTCCATTTGGTGTAAATACATTAGGAACAAAGAGGTCTGACTTTACAAATACTATCCCAACGACAGAATCTTTGCAACCTAAATGATTCATCACGGTTAAAGAAGGATAGAAATATCCATCTTCTGAATAATTATGGTTTATCACTGAAAAAGGAGAAATAATTCGACCATCACCCGAATAAAAAGTTGAAGATGTGTAATTTTTCGAATTATCGGTAAAAAATACTTCAGAATCATATCCTGGCACAACTATTTTTAAAGGTGAAAAACTGGCAATAGGACTTGGTAATACAGTTATAAAAGAGGGAATTGTTATGGTGTCTGCACAATTATTATCAGAAGCAATTAACCGAATCGTATAAACGCCAGGCGAATTATACACATGATTCGGAGATTTTTGAGTAGAAGTATTTCCATCGCCAAAATCCCACTGAAAATTGAAAGTCGGATCTGTAGAACTTGAGAACTGTACGGGGATTTCATCTCCAAAGCACACCGTATCTACATTGGTTGTAAAAATTGGATTAATCTCTTTATAGACTCGGAAGGTTGCATCAAAAGTAGTATCACAACCAAAATCTCGGTATCTCAAAACGACATTCTTGAGTCCTGATTGAAAATAAGAAATCCCCGTTTCTGAAATTGATGTAGAAGTTTGTTTTGAAGAGTTTGAACCAAAATCCCAATCAATGCGAGTAGTAGAAAAGTGATTCCCTGCCGCTGTGAAATCGAATGAGTTGTTTTTAAAACATTGGTTATCAGGCACATTGAAAAAAGGCGATAAGACTGGGTTGATTGTTAGTGGTTGGAAAGTAGAATCTGCACAATTCCCTTCTCCCTTTGTTATGAGTGTTACTCGGTACACTCCTGGATTTAAATACGTGTAGAATGGTGATGTGAAATTGGATGTGTCATTTTGGATGGGAATCACTCCAAAATCCCAATGATAGGTGGTCGCATTGATACTACCACTAAGAAATTCGGCTTCGTTACTTGAACACTCAGTTTTTATTGTATCTATGATTGAAGTGATTTCTTTGTACACCCTGATTGTATCTGAATAAGTTGTGTCACAGCCAAATTCTCTATAACGAATTGACACTGTTTTAAGTCCACTTGCTGAGTAGGTCACTCCTTGCTGAACAGTATCCATTGAGCTAGTTGGTAAAGCATTATTACCAAAACTCCAATTTATTTGGGTAGTTGGGGTGAAATTTCCTTTTGCACTGAAATCAAAAGAATTATTTTTGAAGCATTGATTTAGGGGGGTATCAAAAAATGGTCTCAAAATTGGATATACCCTGAGATCAATGTAGGAGGTATCGGAACAAATCGCGGAGTAGGGATCTACAATTAATCGAACTCTGTATACTCCAGTATCAGGGTAAGTATAGGTGGGAGAAAATAAAACCGAGGTATCAGACAAAGTCGTTAAATCGCCAAAATCCCAAAGATAAGTTGTGCCATTTACACTCACATTAGTAAAGTTGACTGTATAACTATTGCAAACCACCCCTGGATTAAAAATAGACGATACCGCTTTGATGCAATTCAAAATATTAAACTGAAAATCTCTTCTTGTAACACTCAATAATACTCCATTTCTATATTCTTTAACCGCTATACCAACCACAAATTGACCCAATCCAGTGGGCCTTCCAGTTAATAATCCAGTAGCACTATTTATACTTAATTGTGGGGATGAGGTTACTTGATTTGAATTAGAAAAAGTGGTTCCCCAATTCACGGGAATAAAAGGAGGAGGTAAAGGATTAGGAGCGGGGTTTGTGGAGGTTCCGCCAGAATATGGAGTAAAAAATTCATAAACTAAAGAGTCTCCATCTAAATCTGTGGCTGAATGATCAAACGAAATAGGATCATTAACACACAACAAAACAGGCGGAAAATTCTTAAATGACGGACTACTGTTACAACTAGTATCGTTAGGTGGAATAAAAGAATGATAGGTATTTCCAGTTCCTCCTGGATTAATAATATTGACAATCGTAGGATTTCTGCAACATCTTTGGTAGACAATATCGTACCCTGTCAAAGAAGGAAGCAGAGTAACGGTATCTACATAAATTGCTTCTTGAATACACAAATTAGGGGGTACTAACAAACAACTCGAAACCGTGTTTATAGGGACAAGAGTAAATCCAGGTAGCGGCACATTCAACTGGGATACCAGAGAAGTACTTCCGCCATTAAAAATTCCAATCTTTGCGATGGGATCAAACGGGGCACCGGTTCCATTACAATCTCGATAAATTTTCAACTTTATTTCGTAAGAATTATTACCTAAACATCTGTAATTCATCTCACCACCTACCAAATGAGCAGATTTTAAATTGAAAATTGCACCAAAAATTAAAAGGCCTAAAAGAATCTTTCGGAACGACTGAGATAAGTTATCAACTAAAGGATGCATAAGTAGATTTTCTTCAACTCTTAAAAGTAAAAAAAATAATCATGACATGCAGTCTCCTACTTATTTGTTCATTTAAAAAGCACTTTTTATTGATTTAACAGCAGATATATGACTGTTTAAAACTGCTTATTTTGTTACGATTACTAAATATTTACTTACACTCCAAAATTTATCAGGATTCACAATTTTGATCTTTTCAATGGATTCGTTTTTTATTAACTCATAGGAACCAAGGGGATGAGTCGTTATTATATCCGCTTTACTCACACCAAGAGTAATCTCTTTAACTTCTCTGATATTAATTTCAGTGAAATATTTTTTATTAAAATCATCTCTTAATTTTTTGGTTTTTCCCAAACCAATCACTCCACCTTCCGAAGTAATTACATTGTTTTCTTTCAGTTCAGATTTAGAACCGTAAGCAAAATACGCTGTATGTAATTCTATATCTTGTTCTTCAATGGTTTCGTTCTTGTTTGCGATTACGGCCAGATTATTTTCATAAGCTGCCATCAGCTCGTCAAAAGCTACCCCCATATCGCTCAACTCACCTTTCATTCCCAAAATTTTCACTTCTCTCTCCTCCGCTTGTTTTGTCAGGTTTCTTATCACTTCTTCCAATCCGTTCAGTTGTCCGTTCGAATTTTTTAGTTTCGAATTCATCGAGGCTATTTTTCTTTTGTTTTCGGCAAGTAATGCTCCTAATTGTTGTAAATCAGATTTTATATGTTCTGCCGATTGTTGAATTCCTTCGCCAGACTGAGGAATAAGTACCGTATTTTCTTTGTCTCGTATGGAGTTTAGGTTGTTTTGAATATCCATGATAAACTGAGAATATTCAGTTAACAGTGCCTCCTTCTCGTCTAGTTGTTCCGTTTCCATTTTTAATTCCGCATTTTCTTGTTTTAAAAATTCCAATTGCGAAGTTAATTCTGCTTCGTTTCCAACGCAGGAACTTACTAGTGAAAGGACGAAAATTGATACAAATAATTTTTTCATAAAATAATAATTTAACCGTGATATATTTTACTGACTTAGCTACAATGAAACGCCAACAAAGCCAACTTAGTATCACCTATTTTTGTTTCTGAAGAGGATTCGAGTTTAGCTCTTTGTACTCTTCTCTTTTTCTGTAAATATCGAGTGCAAGGTATAATGCATTTCTGAACGAAGATTCGGAAGCTTCGTTTTTCCCCGCAATATCAAATCCCGTTCCGTGATCAGGGGAGGTTCTCACAATGGGTAACCCAGCTGTGTAGTTCACTCCGTTTCCAAAAGATAAACTTTTGAAAGGCACAAGCCCCTGATCATGATACATGGCAAGAATTCCATCGTAATGCGTGTAAACAGAACTTCCAAAAAAGCCATCAGCCGAATAGGGACCAAAGGCCATTAATCCTTTTCCTTTGGCTTCTCCAATTGCTGGGATAATTATTTCTTTTTCCTCGTCTCCAATTACTCCATTGTCGCCCGCATGCGGATTCAAACCTAACACAGCAATTTTTGGTCGGGTAATTCCAAAATCTTTGACCAAACTTTCGTTTAGTTGAGACAGCGATTCCACTATCTTTTCTTTTGATAAGTTTTTAGCAACATCTTTCAATGGTATGTGTCCCGAAACCACCGCTACTCTCAATTTATCTGCTACCATTAACATTAAGGCATTGTCAACATTCGATAATTTTGCTAAAAACTCCGTGTGACCTGGAAAATTAAAATCCGTACTTTGGACATTGTGTTTGTTAATTGGTGCAGTAACTAATACATCTATTTTAGAGCCTGCCAAGTCATCTGTAGCCGCTTTCAATGACTTAATTGCAAATTCACCACCCTCCGGAGTTTCTTTTCCTATGTTCAAAATAGGGTCTTTGTCCCAGCACTTTTTTATGTACAACGTTTTTGATTTTAGCTCCATCCCATCCTCAAGATTTGTGTGAGTCATTGCAGTTAAATCCAGTGACTTTCGATGAGCTGAAAGTAAACTTGCCGAACCATAAATTACAGGAGTTACAAAATCCAGGATTCGGTTGTCAGAAAAAGTCTTGAGAATGATTTCTGGACCAATTCCATTAATATCTCCAATCGATATCCCTACTCTTACAGGCTTTTTATTTGATGTTTGTGACATAATTGTGGTTAAATTCTTTTTTTTGCAATTATAAACGAGAGGTTTATTAATTTTGTACTCTCAAAGGTAAAATTTTTTTGCCCAAAAGAAATAAATAAAATCAAAATGAACATTACTCCCGAACAAGTTTTTGATGCATTGAAAAATGTAGTAGAACCGGATTTAAAAAAAGACATTGTTTCTCTAGGTCTTGTCTCTGATATAAAAATTGAAGGAATGACTATTTCTTTCAAATTAAGAATAAGTAACCCTGCTCTCCATTCAAAAAAACGAATGGAACAAGCCTGTATTTTTAACCTAGAACGATTCATTAGCAAAGAAGTAGAGGCCGAAATAGAAATTTCTGGCATAGGATCTGAAGAAACCGATCCCAATTTAAGAAAAATCCTTCCAGGTGTGAAAAACATTATAGCTGTGGCTTCGGGTAAAGGGGGTGTAGGAAAATCTACAGTTACTGCCAATATTGCAATAAGTTTGGCAAAAAAAGGATACAAAGTTGGACTAATTGATGCTGATATTTATGGTCCTTCTATGCCTTTGATGATGGACTGTGCTTACGACAAGCCAACCATGGTAGATGTGGACGGAAAAAGCTATATTTCGCCTGTAGAAACACACGGGGTAAAAGTAATGTCAATTGGCTTTTTTGCTGATTTGAACCAAGCAATTGTTTGGAGAGGTGCAATGGCTAGTAAAGCGATAAGACAAATGTTTATCGACACATATTGGGGAGAACTAGATTACATGCTAATAGATTTACCACCAGGAACCGGAGATGTTCATTTAACTCTGGTACAATTGGTCCCAATCACGGGAGCTGTTATCGTGAGTACTCCGCAAGCAATTGCTTTGGCCGATGTAAAAAAAGGTATTCACATGTTTAAAATGCCAAACATTAACGTGCCTGTTCTTGGGGTGGTAGAAAACATGGCTTACTTCACTCCGGAAGAACTGCCAGAAAACAAGTATTATATCTTTGGAAAAGACGGAGTGAAAGATTTGTGTGAGCAAATAGACGTGAAACTTTTAGGTGAAATACCATTAGTTCAAAGCATAAGAGAAGCAGGCGATGCCGGAACTCCCATTGCTGCACAAGATGGCACTCCTTCTGCTATCGCTTTTGATTTGCTGTCAGCGAACGTAGTTGAGCAAATAAACTGGAGAAACAACAACATAAAACCTACACAGGTTGTGAAAATGAATACACCATGATAAAACGATTATCTACCCTTGCTCTTGTATTTGTCATCTCCTTGACTTCCAATGCTCAAGAAACTGATTCAGCAGCCAAGGAAGAAGCAAGATTACACAACCTGAATCCTACAGATTTCTATTTAAAACGCAAAGGAAAAATGTTTGCCTCTTGGGGTTATAACCGTTCTGCCTATAGTTTAAGCGACATCAGATTTTGGGGAGAAGGGTATGATTTTACGATAAAAGAGGCTTTTGCGAAGGATAGACAAACGAAGTTCGATCCAAAAGTTTATTTCAATCCCTCTCTTTTTACAATACCCCAGTACAACTTAAGAGTGGGTTATTTTTTGACGAATAAGCTTTCTTTGTCGGTAAGTGTCGATCACATGAAATATGTATTAGATAATTCGCAAATAGCCACAGTAAATGGGAGTATCGAAACCTCTGCCAGTAGTGACTGGGCGAAAGAATATGACCAAGAATTAATGGCAATTACCCAAGATTTTGTGAAGTATGAACACACAGATGGATTGAATATCATCTACTTGGAATTAGACTACAACGACCTCTTGTTGGAAACTTTGAATAGAAAGTTTGCGGTGGATTTAGTCACTGGAATTGGCGCTGGTGCAGTAGTTCCCAAAACAAACGCACGGTTATTCGAAAATAGAGGAACCGATGAGTTTCACTTAGCAGGTGGCTCAATAAATGCAAATATAGGATTAAAGCTTTTTTTCTTTAAACACTTGTTTCTTCATCCTGCAGTAAAAGTTGGGTATGTGACTCTTCCCGATGTTCTAACAAACACCTCTGGAAACGATAAAGCTTCTCAAAATTTCTCTTATTTCCAGGCAAATATGACCGTAGGATACCAATTTGGTTTAACTCATAAATCATTCTAGCCGAATCAGACTGACTTGGATTAAACCAAAAAAATAGAAATTCTCAAGAAATTTTCGGAGAAATATTGAGACACTCACCTTTTTTATTAATCATTTACATTTCCTTCTTTCAATAAGACAGAACTGATAAATTCCTACAAAAGAGTTGATCTTGATTAGGAATACTCCTGTTTTTACAACTTATTGTGGCGGTAGCAACTCCCTTTTTAACGCTGCCATTTTAATTCCTGCCACTGCACATTCCACGCCTTTATTACCGTGTTTCCCTCCACTTCTATCTAGTGCTTGTTGCATTGTGTTGTCTGTTAACACACAAAATATTACCGGAACTCCATACATTAAATTCACGTCTTTGATTCCTAAAGAAGTAGCTTCACAAACATAGTCAAAATGCTTAGTTTCACCCTGAATTACACTTCCTATAGCAATTACTGCATCAACTTCTGTATGCTCAATAACTAGCTGAGAAGCCAAAGGCAATTCATAAGTACCCGGCACATGTTTTACTAAAATGTTTTTAGCCAAAGCACCGTTTTCAATAAGTGTATCGAAAGCACCTTTCAACAAATTGGAGGTAATCTGTTCGTTCCATTCCGAAACAACAATCCCGAATGACATCGCTGATGCATTCGGGATTGACTCTTTATCGTAATTTGATAAGTTAGTTGAGGCTGTTGCCATAATTAGTTTTTAAGTTTTGCTATGAATTTTTCTATTCCTTGAGCCTCTGCTGAAGTAGAAAATTCTTTTTTTATTCTTTCATAAGTTGCAATCGCATCTGCAATATCACCCACTTCTTCTTGGGCAACAGCTAGTTTCTTAAGATAAACTGGTGTCGTAAAGTCATTGGTTGAATGAGCAATAGCCGCTTTGTAATTGGCTATAGCTTTATCTGCTTGTTGCGTTTCAAAATAAGCGTCTCCCAAAGCTCCTTTGGCGATAGCTCCAATTAATTCGTCCTCGAAGCTTACTCCCTCCAAAGCAGAAATAGCTTCTTGGAACATTCCCATATTCAAATAACCCACACCCATGTTGTAAGCAGCAATATCACCGGCTGAAGTTCCACTATATTCCTCTGCTATGGTTGCATAACCCAAGTTGTTTTGATCTCCATCAATTGCTACTTGAAAGTTATTAGCTCCAAAATTATTCTCTTGTTTCCAGATTAGGCTACTTCCCTCGGTAGACTTTTGGGCTTTGTTATTATTATACCACCAAAAACCTGCAATCACAACCGCTATTGCTCCTAAAACAATGTAAATTGTGTTTTTGTTTTGCTCAAATTTATCTTGGATTTTATCGCTAATCTCCTGTACATCAAAATTTTCTATGTCTGCCATTTGTTTGTTTTTTTGAAAGGACAAAAATATAGTTTTTTATCCATTTTATACCTATTCAAGGATGATTTTTTTTGTGTTTCCTTTTATTTAAACAATATTTCATCCACTACTCTTTTTTGGAGTTTGCGATTCAATGATTCTTTTAGTTTTTCCTTTGCAAAAGAAAGTTCGTGTCTCAACACAGAAGATTCAATTTGAATAATCAAAATACGTTTGCGTAATTCCAATGATTTTGTTTTGGCAGCAATTGCCGTTCCCATCATTTCGGTCCACTCTTTGTGTAAATCTAGTTCGTCCATTTTATCCTCTATTTTATAGGCTTTTAGCAATCTTTCAATAGCTAATTTTAATGGCATGACTTGCTTATCTCTTTTAGGAAAACTCATGCTTAAAATTAAGCAAAGTATTTACTTCTGAGGATGATTGAGAGTTATTTTTTTTCATAACTTTAGCTATGAAAACAACAGTAGAACTAAAATCAGGAACTTACGAATTAGATTTACATCAGCCCTTGGATATTTCGATGAGACTCTCAACAGAGCCAAACAACTCAAGTGCTTGGTATGTTTCTCCGATAAAAATAGAACCTGTAAAAGGAGAAGGATTCATTGGAAGTGTGGCCCAAGGAGGTTCCGTAAATTTCAGAGATATTGTTTTCAATCCTCATGGTAATGGAACCCATACAGAAACTGTAGGCCATATCGATATAGAAATTCATTCTATTAATCAATTGCTAAAAACCTTCCATTTCTTGGCACAAGTTGTTTCGATAGAACCAGAAGTATGGACCTCCAATTCTGGAACCAGAGAAAAAGGAGATTTGATAATTACTAAAACCCAACTGAAAGAAGCAATCGGTATTAATACGCCTGAAGCATTGGTTTTAAGAACATTGCCAAACTCCAGTAACAAGCTTACCTTTCAATACTCTAATACGAATCCACCTTACTTGTGCCACGAAGCGGCCAAGTTCTTAAGAGAAATTGGAGTGAAACATCTCTTAATCGACTTACCTTCTGTGGACAAAGAAGTGGATAATGGAGATTTATTAAGTCACAAAGCTTTTTGGAATTACCCAGAAAGTATTCAGTACGAAAATACCATTACTGAATTTATTTTTGTTCCAAACTCCATTGACAATGGACTTTATTTGCTCAATCTACAAATTGCACCATTTGAAAATGATGCGAGTCCCAGTAAACCTGTGCTATACAAACTGACAAAAAATGAACATCGAAGAATATAGAGAATATTGTCTTTCCAAACCCGGAGTAAGCGAAGGATTCCCCTTTGACAATAAAACACTGGTATTTAAGGTAATGGGAAAAATGTTTGCGCTAACTGATATAGATGAATTTGAGGGAATAAACTTAAAATGTGATCCCGATTATGCCATTGAATTAAGAGAAAAATATGAGGGAATCATTGATGGCTATCACATGAGTAAAAAACATTGGAATACCATAAAAACATTGAGTGACGTGCCTGACAAAACTCTTTATCATCTTATCAATCATTCCTATGAGTTGGTAGTAAGTAAACTTACCAAAAAGCAAAAAGAAGAACTGAAAAACACTTAAAAAAAGATTAAAACTATTCTCATTAAATCTCATGAAAACCGCATACATTTGATAACACTAACCTAGAACCGAAATCATGAAAAACAATCGATTATTTAAGTATTTTATCGCAGGGCTTCTCTATTTGCTTCCCTTAATTGTATTTGGGTACGTCTTGTACACCGCCTTTGTGTGGATAGATGGAATTATTCCTGATGAATATCGTTTTATTCCTGGTTTGGGAATCTTAATAATTGTGGTATTCCTTATCATTTTTGGGTGGTTTACCACTATTTCTCGAATCGATGATGTTGCGAAACAATATTTTAATAAAGCACTCAATAAAGTACCAGTATTAAAAAGTATTTACTCCACTCTCGAGGATGTTTCGTCTGCATTGGTTGGAAAGAAAAAGACGTTTGACCGTCCAGTTCTGGTGAAGTTGAGTAAAAATCATGACATGGAAAGAATTGGATTTATTGCCAAAGAGGATTTAAAATTCTTGGGAATAGACGACAGCAGAATTGCCGTAGCTCTTCCCTTCACATTTAGTTACATGAGTAAAATTGTGATTGTTCCCAAAGAAAATATTACTCCCATCAATGCCAAGTCTAGCGAAGTAATGAAGTTTCTACTATCGGGAGGAATTACCGAAGAAGAAATGAAAGAAGCCATTTCCGATTTAGAAAACTAACTAATTATTTCACCACTGAATACCTCTTTTGCAGGTCCTATCAACCAAATATCTGTAAACTGTTGGTTTGTAATATTCTTAAACTTGATTTCTAATTCACCTCCACGAACATGAATTTTTACCGGAGAAGCTAAACCATGTAATAAAAACCCGCTGAGAGCAACGGCCGTAGCACCTGTTCCGCAGGACAACGTTTCGTCTTCCACTCCCCTTTCATACGTTCTCATAACCAAAGAATTGCTGTCTAATTTTTCTACAAAATTTACGTTCGTTCCCTCCTTCTCAAACCTCAAATTATATCTAATTTTTTGTGCTTCTCGTACTAAATCTATCTCCGAAACATTTTGGTGATACTCAATATAATGAGGAGAACCCGTGTGTATAAAAAAGAAATTTTCTGTTTTTTCGATTGAAGAAACATCTCCCATCTTTAATTCAACTTTATCGTCTACAATAGTTGCTTGGTGAACCCCGTCTATTGCCAAGAATGAAGTGGTTTGAGTAATAATTCCGAGTTTTTTCGCAAATGCCACTGCACATCGGCTTCCGTTCCCACAAAAACTTTGCGTACCATCAGCATTAAAATATATCATTTCAAAATCTAACTCTGGATGATTTTCTATTAAAATTAATCCGTCTGCACCAATCCCAAACTTTCTGTCGCAAAGTCTTTTTACTAAAGAAAGATCAGTTTTATCTATTAATAAATTGCGGTTGTCGATCATCACAAAATCATTTCCCGTTCCCTGGTACTTATAAAAATTCACCTTCATTCACTTTTATTTTGATTGCGAGTCCAAAAACTCTTTTTCCTTTCTTGTCAAACTATCGATTCCTTTCGCTGAAATTTTTTCAAGAATGGCATCCATTTTATCCTCTTTATTCTTCCGTATTTCATTGTACTCAAAATCATCTCTGGGTACCGATTTGTCTAAATCTACTTTTGGTTTAGTTTCAAATCCAAAAAAACTCACTAAAACTCTAAAAAAATTCATGTTACTTTCTTGATTGAGAAAAAAATAGCTCTTTCTCCTCTTTGGTTAAACTACTATAACCAGATTGCTTTACTTTTTTCAAGATCCTATCAATTTGGTTATCACTTTCCGATGGCTTCCCTTGTGGTTTACCTCTCCCTCCTTTGGTCACTTTCATCTTTGGCTTTCTTTTTTCCCTTTTAAAAAAAGAGCCGATATCAAAAGAAAAAAGTGAATCCAATATCTTTTCAAAACCTCTCAGAATATTTTTTCCTTCTTTTGATTTTACGCCATAAAAAACACCAAAAGCAGCCCCTCCCAAATGAGCTAACCACCCGCCTGTATTGCCACCTTCTACACCAATACTTGATTGGAGCCTCATTAAATCTAACAAAACAAAAATTGCAACAATGTAAATCAATTTGACGGGTTGTGGAACGAACATAATTTTTAATTCCATATTAGGTTTTGTTACTCCAATTGCGACAAAAACGGATAAAACTGCCGCAGACGCACCTACCAACATTCCTTTACCTACAAATGCAGGAATAAAATTATATCCAAGAAAGAAAAACAAATACCCTATAAAACCACCAGCCAGGTATACACTTAATATTTTTTTGTTTCCCAAGTAATGACGAAAAATATTTCCAGCGAAATAAAGCAAAATCATATTCCAAACGATATGCCAAATACTCGAAAGTGAGTGTGAAAACATATAAGTAACAAGAGACCAAGGTTGTAAAACCAACTCTGACAAAGTAGAAGGCGCAGCAAAATATTGAGCTAAATCAAAATTTGGCGATATTGCTCTGGTTAAAATAGTTCCCAGTAAAAGTAACAGAAATATAGCCACGTTTACCATAACCAACCGAACATGCATTTCGCCCTGGTAAAATTTAGATTTTATAGTCTGGAAAAATTCATTCATAGCATAAGTTAGAGATTCAAAAATACAAATATTAGTTCGTATTTTACAGGTTTTGAATAAGGATGTTTCTGATAATACTTTATGAGAAAAACCTCTGTCTTGAAAAGAAAAACATCTTATTCTCTCAGATTTTACTTAATTTTAACTAACCATTAAACATACATTTTATGTCTTTCAATTCTGTTCTAAAAATACTACTGCCACTGTCTTTGATGTCTACATCAATGTTTGGTCAAATTACATTTTTGCCCAATACAGAATTTACCGTAACAAAAAACTCACAAGTAATGGAAATGCCTTGGTGTGGCGGTTTCAATGCGCCTCAGTTTTCGAGAGTAGACCTAAATTTAGACGGAAAGGAAGATTTGATCGCATTTGACAGAGCCGACAAACAGGTTACTCCCCTCCTCAATATGGGAGGGTCGGGAATAGTTTCCTATAAATATGCTCCCATTTACAAACAAAAATTTCCTGAATCCAGAGGCTGGATGCTAATGAGAGATTACAACAACGATGGAAAGAAAGATATATTTTACTGTTTATCAGGAGGTAATCTAAGTGTTTCGACCAATACATCAAGCTCTTCGCTTGAGTTTTCGCTTTACTCGAATGCCGTTGCTGGCCCTCAATATCCTGGAGGTATTATTCCTATCTACATTCCAAATGAAGATATTCCAGCAATTTATGACGTAAATGGTGATGGTGATTTAGATATCTTAACCTTCGGTGTACTTGGAGTTGCAATTGAATACCATAAAAACTTTGCCATTGAAAGAACAGGAAATAGCGACTCCTTGGATTTTGAATTAAGAAATTACTGCTGGGGTTGCTTTCTCGAAATAGGAACCAGCAGCAATAAATTAGAATTAAATGACACGTGTAGTTTTAACGTGCCAGGTGCAGAACTAGGAACGGAACCTGCCATTGGTGCGGGCAAAAGACCCATGGGAGCCAGTTCCAGACATATTGGATCTACCGTAACAGCATTCGACAACAATGGCGACAGTGTCACTGATTTATTACTTGGAGACGTGACTTTCAATAACTTAGTTTTGGCACAAAATGGCGGACTATTACCTGACCAAAGCTCTTGTGTTACTTTGCAAGACACTGCCTATCCTTCTTATGATGTACCGGCAGATGTGATGCTTTTCCCCGCGTCCTACATTGAAGATGTGGACAATGACGGATTAAACGACTTAATCGTGGCGCCCAATTCAACAGAACTTGCAGAAAACCACAACCAAATTTGGTTTTACAAAAACAAAGGAACTAACAATTCTCCAATTTTTGACTTTCAGAGAAAAAATTTATTTCAAGATCAATACATTGATTTAGGGGATAAATCTATTCCTGAGTTTTTTGATTACAATGCAGACGGCTTAATGGATATTATAGTTTCGAATTACGGTTATTTCAATCGAGATAGTATTGTGTATGATTGTAAAATTTCACTATTTAAAAATATCGGAACCGCCTCAACTCCAAGTTTTGAGTTTGTTACCGATAATTACCATTCCTTGGATACATTAAAGTTAGGAAAATCACTAGAGCCAACTTTTGGCGACATAGACAATGACGGAGATCAAGATATGATTCTTGGAAATAGTGAAGGATACCTTCATTTCTTTACGAATACGGCAGGTGCTGGAAATATAGCCAATTTCGTCCTTACAAGCTCTAGACTTCAAGATCACTTGGGAGACACAATAGATGTGGGTCAGTTTTCGTCTCCTCAGTTGTTTGATTATGACAACGACTCAGATTTAGATTTAATTATTGGTAAAGTAAATGGTAGTATCCGATATTACGAAAATATCGGAACTCCTTCTTCTTACAGTTTTCAAAAAATAACTGATACAATGGGACGTGTACAACTACATGAAATCTGGGATATTTATGGCGCCTCTACTGGATTTGCAACACCAAAATTCTATAGAGAAGGCGGAATCACTTACCTATATTGTGGAAGCCAATCTGGTGGAATTTATAAATTTACAGGAATAAATACCTCGAACCCGAGACAAACATTCATTATCGATACAATAATTGACATGAAAACTTATGGTTTGTTCTCCTCCCCTACTATTTATGATTTTAAAAACGATGGAAAACTAGATCTGCTATTAGGAAACTTGAAAGGAGGATTGACATTTTTTACAGAAGGAACTGGCACCTTATCATTAGATGAAAAAAGTAATGAAATTGACTTTCACTTGTACCCAAATCCGGCAAACCATCTGGTAACGATACAAACAAACGAGCTTGAAAACAAAAATAGAATCATTGTTTCAGATTTGGTTGGAAAAGTAGTTCAGGATATCGATGCTGATTCTTACTCTACACAAATAGATGTCTCTAATTATAAAAAAGGCGTTTATTTCGTGACCGTAATCTCACAAAAAGGAAAGAAAACTCGTAAATTGGTGGTTCAATAAAAAACGCGTAACACTGAAACTGCAAACACTCAACTATTACAAAGAAGGAATTGCCCAGAGCAATACTGTAATTCTAAGCCAAGCTATTACCTTGATCGAAAGTAGTAGACAAGTACACCAAAACTTAGGTCAACAGATAATTAACGAGTGTTTGCCCAAAAGTGGACAATCTATTCGGATTGGTATTACTGGAGTGCCAGGCGTTGGTAAAAGTACATTCATTGAATCATTTGGAAATTTCCTCACATCGATTGGAAAAAAAGTGGCTGTTTTGGCGATTGACCCCACCTCTCAGCAATCGAGAGGAAGTATTTTGGGAGATAAAACTCGAATGGATAAACTAGCCGTAAACCCTTCTGCTTACATTCGCCCTTCTGCTTCTGGTAAAACCCTTGGAGGTGTAGGACAAAAAACTCACGAAACAATTATTCTGTGCGAAGCAGCCGGTTTTGATATCATTCTTGTGGAAACCGTTGGCGTTGGTCAGTCAGAAACAGAGGTTTATTCCATGACCGATTTCTTTCTGTTACTCATGATTGCGGGTGCGGGAGATGAACTCCAAGGAATAAAACGTGGCATAATGGAAATGGCTGATACTATTTTGATTAACAAAGCCGAAAAAGACAATTTGATAAAAGCGAAACAAGCGAAACGAGAATATGCCAATGCACTTCATTTATTTCCTGCAAAAGAAAGTGACTGGATTCCCAGGGTTGAACTCTGTTCTGCTCTTGAAGAAACCGGAATTAGTGAAGCTTGGAGTATCATAGAATCTTATGTGGTCAAAACAAAAAGTACGGGCTATTTCGAAGAGAACAGAAAAAGACAAACAAAAGATTGGTTTTATAAGTTTTTGAATCATCAGATTCTCGCCTCTTTTTACGAGGAGAAGAGTATTGCTGAAAAATTAAAAATTGTGGAACAAGAAGTACAGAACGGAAAAATTTCTCCTTTTGAAGCGAGTCGTATTATTTTGGGGAAATAAAACTACCTGAAAATTTTCCAACCTACCTTCACGGTATAAAATAGGGAAACTGATATAAACCAAATAAAAATAGCGTTTTCTGGGTATTCATATTTATCAGTAAGCAGATAATATAATTCCTTTAATGAATATCCAGAGATAAAAAATATGAGCAGGAAGGACTACAGTCCACAGCACAGAAAATAAAAAGTAGTCTTAAGGTATTTTTTGTTGTGGTAAAAAAATAACAGAACGATTCCAATATAACCAACAATACCAAGAATGGAAACAAGAGCAAAAACACTTGACTCAAAAGGTTGATTAAAAAATGAATACAATCCAAGGTAAAGGCCTAATACTGCGAATGCAAACAAATACAAACCAATCAGCGCTATAGAACTAATCAATATATAGTCTAGTTTTCTCAGTACTAAAAAGTTCGCTGGCCTATGGCTTCTGTAAACACAATCAAATCATCGGAATTGGGTAATTTTTGAAGCTCATTAATGGCTTTTTCTAAGAAATTTTCTTGAAGCGATTCTGCTAATTTCAACCCTTCATTCTCCTTTAAAAAAGAGTGGATTTGATCGATATTCGTTTCAAAATTTTCATTGTCCTTTATTAAACATAAAATATGTTCTGAAGTTTCCTGGTCGGAATTTTCCAGTGCCAGAGCCATAGGAATATTCACTTTTCCCTCTTTGATGTCTTTGTATCGTTCTTTCCCATTCTCTACATAGTCGATGATGTCATCTTTTATTTGGTAGGAAACTCCCAAGTATTCTGCAAAATCTACCCAAATCTGTTCATCTTTCTCTTGTAACCCAGCAGAATAAGCTCCTGCAAGACAGCTTGCCTTAAGCAAACTCCCAGTCTTGAGAGCTGCGATTTTGGTGAGTTGAGATACCGAAAATTCATTTTCTTTTGTGGCGTTCAACTGGATCAATTCTCCTTTGGAGAGGGAAACAAGTGTAGTAGATATAATTTCTAGGAGCTTAAATTCCTTTTGTTTGGTACATACTTCGATCATTTTAGAAAGTAAGTAATCCCCCATCAGGACAGTTGCTTTGTTCCCAAATACCACATTGGCCGAAGTTTCTCCTCTTCTTAGTTCGGCAGCATCTACCACGTCATCATGCAATAAAGTTGCTTCGTGTAAGATATCAATCAAGATTGCCGAAAGATATGTGGAGCGGTTCGTGTTGCCAACCACTTTAGAAGTGAGCAAGGCCAGTTTTGGTCTTAAATTCTTTCCTTGTTTGTTGAATACAAACTCCAAAAAAGTGGCAATTAAAGGAGAGGTCTCCTTTTTGTCTTGAAAAAATATTTCTCTTTTCAAGGCGTCAATTTGCTGTAAATCTTTTGCCAGCTCTTCTGTTATATTATTTGTTACATCCATTGCTATCATAGCTTTTGGGTTTTGTGATTCTTTCTAATCTAATTAAGGGAATGTTGGAAACTTCGAGAAATCTGGATCTCTTTTTTCTAAAAATGCATTCTTACCTTCGTGTGCTTCATCCATGAGGTAATACATGAGAGTTGCGTCTCCAGCAAACTCCATAATTCCTGTTTGTCCATCCAGTTCTGCATTCAATCCTCTTTTTATCATTCTCAATGCAAGTGGACTTCTTTTCATCATAGTTTCTGCCCATTGAATGGTAGTTGACTCTAGTTCTTCGAATGAAACTACCTTGTTTACCATTCCCATTTCTTCCGCTTCTTTGGCTGTGTATTGCTCACATAAAAACCAGATTTCTCTCGCCTTTTTTTGACCTACATGCCTTGCTAAATAAGAAGAACCAAATCCAGCATCAAAACTTCCTACTTTTGGTCCAGTTTGTCCAAATTTTGCGTTTTCGGAGGCAATCGTGATATCACACACTACGTGTAACACGTGACCTCCTCCAATCGCATATCCATTCACCATTGCGATAACAGGTTTGGGTATCGAACGGATTTTCTTATGCAAATCCAAAATATTTAATCTTGGTACTCCATCTTCTCCAATATATCCTCCTTTTCCTTTTACATTTTGGTCACCTCCCGCACAAAATGCCTTATCTCCAATTCCGGTTAGTACCACCACTTTTATTCTTGCTTCTTCTCTGCACAAGTCTATTGCTTCCAGCATCTGAATAGTCGTTTCAGGTCTAAATGCATTATAAACATCTGGTCGGTTAATCGTTATTTTTGCAATTCCATTGTAAAACTCAAAATTTATATCTGAGAATTCCTTCATGGTTTCCCATTTTACCGTTTTATTTTCCATGGTTGTTTTGGTTTATATAAGTGAAATAATTAGTTAGTATTGTATCATTTTCCTCCTGGCTTGTATCTATTTCAAGAACCGAGGCTTGCTCGTTTTCTTCAGTAAAAGGAGTGAAAGTATTTTGTAATTCATCCAGATTTTTGGCTTTGTAATACTTCAGGTTATAAAGGTCGCAAAATTTTCTTATTGATGTTTGATGAGGAGTAGTAAAGTAGGGCAAAGAAACTTCATCCTTCTTGGGATGAGGAATGATTTTAAAAATATTTCCTTCTCCATTATTAATCACTACAGCTTTGAAATTTGGTAGAACATGTCCGTTCCAAAAGGCATTGGAATCATAAAAAAAACTAATATCACCCGAAATTAATATCGAATTATTCGTTACTTGATGAGCGCCTAAGGCAGTTGAAGTGCAACCTTCAATCCCGCTCACTCCCCTATTTCCATTGTATTGAATGTCCTCTCGTTGATTAAATAACTGTATGTACCGAACCACCGAACTATTTCCCATTTGTAAATTACAGCTGGGTAGATTTTTAGTTAAAAAATCAAAAACCTTTAAATCCGAGAAAGGTGCTTCCTTTAAAAACTCGTTGTGTGCTACCTGAGCCAAGTGATTAATTTTTTGCCAGTTAACTTTAAAATCTTGTTGCTCGTAAGGCCTAATTCCTACTGAACTAACTAATCCCAAAAAATCATTTTCGTCCGTCAAACTTTCGAAAGAGTCAAGTTCGAATAAGTTTTCGTTTCTTCCCTCGGAGAAACTCCAAAAGTCTTTAGGTTTATTTGCTCTAAATAGTTGCTTGACTTTTTTTGAAATGACTGAATGACCAATTGCAACAATTAAATCAGGTACAAATTGCAGAGGGTTTTCCTTATCAATTAATTCAATAGTACGATCAATGCAAGATACAAACTCACTGTTGACAACGTCTCCCGTGGTTTCTGTAAGCACAACCGTATTTTTATCAATTTCTATTAATTTTTCTAATCCCGATTGTAGGTTTTCATACCTATTTTGGGACACAATGATTAACTTACTTTCGAAAGTTTTCCATTTCGAAATGAGGATTTTGGACTTTTCAGACACGTTCAAAAATGATTCCGGCTCCGGATATTTAGGACAAAGTTCTGTGGGTGTTACCCCTATGGTGTCGTAAAGCGGCTCAGCTAACTGAACATTAAAATGCACCGTATTTTTATTTTGAATTAATTCATAAAATCCTTCCTGAATATTGGCAGAATTTTCCTGGCTTGTATCATTTTCGTCCTCAACAAGGTTGTAATTATTGTCACAAAAATTGTGGTAAACTCCTTTCTGTCTTATTGCTTGGCCATCGCCAATAGCCAACCCATTGCTTTGTCGGTCGGCCGTAATCAAAAGCAACGGAATAGCTTGCATGTGGGCTTCTGCGATAGCAGGAGCATAATTCAAAACAGCTGTACCTGAAGTGCAAACAAGAGCAACTGGTTGTTTTTTTTGTTGAGCAATTCCCAAGGCAAAGTGAGCAGCAGATCTTTCGTCCACCAAACTATAGCAGGTAAAATAGGGGTTGTGTGTAAATGAAATAGTGAAAGGTGCGTTTCTTGAACCAGGAGAAATAACGATATCTTTGATGCCATTTCGCTTACAATGCTCAACGATTCTCTGTACCGATATTTTATCACTTACTTTCATTTGACCAACTCAACTAATTCTTTATTTTTTTGTCGCAACATGTATTGCAGCAATACCTCCCGATACATTTTCGTAAGAAGCATTCACAAAACCGCTTTTCTCAATAATTTTGGCAAACTTATCTTCTGTAGGGAATGCCTGAACAGATTCGGGTAAGTAGGAATAAGCACGACTATCTTTCGAAACAATTTTTCCCACAGAAGGCATCAATTTTCTTGAATAAAAATTAAACAATTGCTTAATTGGAAACTTTTTCGGATTGGAAAACTCCAACACAATAATTTTTCCGTTCGCTTTCAAAACTCGACTAATTTCACTCAGTCCTTGACTTATATTTTCGAAATTTCTTACCCCAAAAGCCACAGTAACCGCATCAAATTGGTTATCCTCAAAAGGGAGGTTTAACGAATCTCCGTTTCTCAAATCTACTCTACCTTCTAATTTTTTCTTTACTACTTTCTGTCTCCCTACATCCAACATTTTATTCGAAATATCTACACCAATGATGTTGGTTCCCTTAATTTTTGATAAAGCAATTGCTAAATCTCCAGTACCCGTTGCTACATCCAATATTTGGTTGTGTGGAATATTCTTGACAATATTCCGGACTTTATTCCTCCATATCTTATCAATTCCCAGAGAGAAAAAGTGATTTAGAAAGTCGTATTTACCTGAAATATTGTCGAACATTTCGGCTACCTGCTCAGTCTTAGGAGCTTCTTTTTCTTTGTATGGGTTTATTTTTTCGCTGCTCATTTTCAGAAATGATTGAAAGTTTAATATATTTTGTAAATATACGCTTATTTTAGTAATATTAGGGAGTGGATGTGAAAAATAACAATGAAAAAGAGACAATTGCGGGACGTATTTTAGGATCAAACAATTAATTCTACGAGCTAATTAACAAATACTAAACCAAATTGAAATCACTAAGGCGAGTCTTGCTAGGCCTGATTCAATAATTTCATTCATTTAAATATTACCTTAGAGTCAAAAGGTAAATATTTCCTGTGAGATCTTGAACTGAATTCAGGATGACGAAGAAAAAAACTATGAATTTTAATTCTATCATCGACAAACTAACGAAAGATCCAAAAAAACTTTTCTTGATTGATGGTATACTTGCTTCATTATCATTTATTTTTCTTCGGTTTATTCTACCTAAGTTTCAGACGTTAATTGGGATGCCAACAAATATTTTGTTAAACCTCTTTTTTTTCGCAGGAGTAGTATTAACGTATTCTGCTTACTGTTTTTTTGACGTCAAAAATAACGTATCGAAATATCTGCTCGGCTTATCCATTGGGAATTATATCTATTTTATTATTTCTGTTTATTGTTTGATTACCTATTATTCAGAATTAACTTAGCTAGGAATCACTTATTTTGTCATGGAAAAGCTTATTGTTATAACTTTGGCAACAATTGAATTAAAAACGAGAACAAATGAAATGGATTAAAGCAGCGCGATTAAGAACACTTCCACTCTCATTGGCTGGAATAATTATGGGGGGAGCTTTGAGTTATTGTCATAACTTTAATTCCACTATTTTTTGGTTGTGTATCGCAACAGCCACTTGTTTCCAAATACTCTCGAACTTCGCAAATGACTACGGAGATTTTTCGAAAGGAACCGATAATGACAATCGAATTGGTCCCAAAAGAACGATGCAGGCAGGTTTAATTTCCAAAAAAGAAATGCAAGTTGCTCTGGTTTTAACTTCCCTTATCTCTCTTGCTTTGGGATCCTATTTATCCTATTTGGGAACTCAACTCATGGAGACCAAATTTTTAATTTTGTTCTTAATCTTAGGGATTCTTTCTGTGTCGGCTGCTATCAATTATACAGTGGGAAAAAAAGCATACGGGTATTCGGGTCTTGGAGATGTATTTGTTTTTATTTTCTTTGGACTTGTGGGCGTATTGGGAGCCAAATTCTTAATTTCTGGAAGTTTATTGGGAAACGAAATTTTGCCTGCTTTCAGTATTGGATTATTTTCTATGGCAGTTCTTAACCTGAACAACATGCGAGATGAACACAACGACAAAGCCAACGGAAAAAACACAGTAGTGGTAAAACTTGGACTACATAAAGCCAAAATTTATCATTATTTTTTGGTTCTGAGTGGGATGATGTTATTGCTTGTTCATGCCTTCTTAATTACTCAAACCATCTGGGAATGGTTGTTTATAATGCCTTTTTTACTCTTAATAAAACACCTTTACTTTGTAAAAAACACGGCAGATAATAAAGAGTTTGACCCTGAATTAAAAAAAGTAGCACTTTCTGCCTTCTTTATCTCATTACTTTACTTTATAGGAATATATTTATCATGCTAAAAGCGAACTTTACAAAATACACCCTCAACCTTACTGAAGAAAGAGGTACTTCTAGAGGATGGTTTACAACGAAAGATTCTTGGTACATTCAGGTTTGGGAGGAAGAAAATCCTGGGATTATAGGAATTGGAGAATGCAGTTATTTGCCTGGGCTAAATCCCGAAAAACTAGAATCATACGAAGAAAAAATTGCCGAAGTATGTGACCGAATAAACGAAAGTGAATACTGGTTATCTAAAGGATTAGTAGAGTTTCCGTCAATTCACTTTGGGTTAGAAATTGCTCTGCTCGATTTGGAAAAGAATGGAAATAAAATCCTTTTTGACACACCATTTTCTCAATCAAAAAAAAGCATTCCTATTAATGGATTAATATGGATGGGAAGTTTTGAAAACATGATGGAGCAAGTAGACGAAAAAATAGCCAACGGATTTCGCTGTATCAAATTAAAAATTGGGGCTATAGATTTTGAGCAAGAGCTTCATATTTTAAAATCAATTCGCGAAAAAAGTAAGAAAATTGAACTGAGAGTAGATGCAAATGGTGCTTTTTCTCCTGCCGAAGCGTTAGAAAAATTAACTCGATTATCTGAATTCAACCTCCACTCCATCGAACAGCCAATTAAACAAGGTTTTCCTGCTACAATGAATCAATTATGCAGGGAAAGTCCTTTGCCCATTGCCTTGGACGAGGAGTTAATTGGAAAATTCACTCGAGCCGAAAAAGCCAAAACTTTGGATGACATAAATCCCCCTTACATCATTTTAAAACCCTCGCTAATTGGAGGAATAAAAGGCAGCAAAGAATGGATTGAATTGGCAGAAGAAAGAGGTATTAATTGGTGGATAACCTCTGCCTTAGAGTCAAATATTGGGTTAAATGCAATCTCCCAATTTGTTTCTACCACCGAAAATACACTTTTCCAGGGACTTGGAACAGGCAAATTATATACCAACAACATTGGTTCACCCCTCCAAGTTATTGGAGATGAAATACGATATAACTCACAACTAAACTGGGATCTAAGTGGATTATAAATCACTGACACATATTTGGCTGAATGGAAAGAAATTCTCGAAAGAAGAAATTCTTACCGAGAAGGATGATTACCCAAATCATACGGGAGAGGTTATTTCTTTTCTAAAAGAATGGTTTTCTGAGTCGGAATTCCTTTCTGTGCAGACTTCTGGTTCGACAGGAGTTCCAAAACTAATCACATTACCCAAACAAAGCTTTGTAGAAAGCGCCATAAATACCTGCGGTTTTCTTTCACTTAACAAAGAAACTCAAGCTCTTCTTTGTATTCCTATCAAATATATTGGTGGAAAAATGATGGCTATTCGAGCCCTTGTTTCTGGTTATAATCTATGGATTGTAGAACCTTCCTCCTCTCCCTTAAAAAAGGTTTCTAATGATGTAAATTTTTTAGCCGTAACCCCTATGCAAGCCCAAAATTGCCTGAATGACTCGCCCGAAAAACTAGCGAAAACAAGTCACGTAATAATTGGCGGAGGTGCCGTGAACAATTCCTTTACTGAGAAGATT
>Ga0209138_1000242_pt1 | contig 56379 bp, 53 predicted proteins | sample SaaInl3SG_22_DNA_FD_184645 | JGI IMG/M metagenome (GOLD analysis project Ga0209138, IMG submission 184645) | Marine microbial communities from expanding oxygen minimum zones in the Saanich Inlet - ESP_153SG_22_DNA (SPAdes) (version 2) | ecosystem: Environmental > Aquatic > Marine > Intertidal...
CTTTATCTTGGTATTGGAGATGGAGGAGCTGCCTTGGCTGGACATCCCGAATTATGCGGGACTAAGAATAGAATCTGGGGAAGCGTTATCCGTATTGACCCTAAAGGATCGAATAGTGAAAATGGAAAGTATGGAATTCCTGAAAGTAATCCCTTTGCGAATAAAGAGGGACTCGGTGAAATTTTTTGTTATGGATTTCGGAATCCCCATCGTATTAGTTGGGAGCAAGGAGGTGCACAAAAATTATTAATTTCTAATATAGGTCAGCACAGTATTGAAGAAGTTAACCTGGGTAGTAAGGGTGCACACTTTGGTTGGCCTTTCCGTGAGGGAAGTTATGTGTTTGATGTAAATGCAAACCCTGAATTAGTTTATACTCCTACAGACAAAGAAAGAGAGGCAATATTTCAAGATCCTGTGATTCAATATGATCACGATGAAGGAAATGCTGTTTCAGGTGGATTTGTTTATACAAATGATCAGATTCCTTCCTTAAAAGGAAATTATCTATTTGGAGATATTGCTCGAGGCACCCTTTTCCTTACTCCCCTAGTAGAAATTGAAAAGGGAAAACAAGCTTCTATTCAAAAGATTGGTCTTGAGCTTAACGGAGAAAAAACATCTTTCATAAGCATACGCCCGAATGAACGTGTTGATTTGCGTTTTGGTCAAGACAGCAGAGGAGAATTATACCTCTTTACCAAAAGCAATGGAAAAGTGTATCGTGTTATTGATTTTAGAGAGTCAGAAAAATAACACAACCGGTACATTACTATTTCTCTTTTCTGAACACATCTTTCCCTGAACCTAACTGTTGTTGATTTTGCGTTACGGAAGTGAATTTCAAATTGTGATAGTTATCAATAGCTTTCGACCAATTACCAACCTCATTGGAATCGTTGTGGCTCCTTGAGTAAGCGGATAGAACCAAGAAGGATAAAATTTTTGAAGTAATAGATCTACTGCTACATCTGCTCTACCGTTTTCTAAAAGCACATGACATAAATAGGGTGTACCTGATCTAAATCAGAATCTTTCTGAGGAGGAGGCACGTGCTAATACAGAATTCCTTAGGACGTTATAAAGACCAGGCTTTTCCGCCAGTAGTTTCTTGGAGGTCCACACAGCCTTTGTAATCTCCAGGTATGGGAGCATACGCCAACACATTTTCACCAATGTATTCATTGGTTTTGAAGGCATTTACGGTGAGTCCTCTTAACTGGTCTGCGAATGCAGCAGCAAGGTCGTCCTCTGAAGGAGTGCTTTCAGATTTTAAATAATTAGCGAGTTGCGCATCCCAATCTTCCAGGGTTAGCTGACTTGCGTTCTCTTTACCCGAAGCTTTTACTGCACTACTTTTAAAAGCCGTCCAACCTTCTGCAAAACGCGCTTGGTCTTCTTGGTTCCAAACCCCGTCCACATAAGCGTCTAGAAATTCGGGTAGTTTGAGTTCAATTGCCCCTGGGGTATCTGTGGCTGGGATGATCAATTCCATTAAATTGGATACCATTCCAAAGTCTTCCTGAGGTATAAAAACAGGTGTATAGCCCGTTGCCGTTTGACAACTTTGAAAAAGACTTACTACGGTGGGAGTTACTGCAATGGCACCAATCCCTGTTCCAATATTTTTTAATGCTTTTCTTCTATCCATTTCTATTTGCTATTAAAGGTTCATTTTTTTCAATTCTTCTACAGCGTAATTGGCAGCACGAGCACTTAACGCCATATAAGTCAGCGAAGGGTTTACGTTACTGGCAGAGGTCATTCCTGATCCGTCCGTCACGAAAACATTGGGTACGTCGTGAATTTGGCTGTGCTTATTCAGTACCGAAGTTTTAGGGTCACGACCCATCCGTGCGGTTCCCATTTCGTGAATTCCAAGGCCTAGTGCATAATCGCCGTCGTATCCTCTTACGTTTTTAAAGCCTGCATTTTCAAGCATTTCAACAGCTTGTTGTTGCATGTCTTTACGCATATTGAGTTCGTTTTCTTTTATGGATGCGTCAAAGGTCACTGTAGGTAAACCCCACTTGTCCAATTTGTCGTAGTTCAGGGTCATTCGGTTATCTTCATAGGGAAGTACTTCTCCAAAACCACCTAAACCAATACTCCAACTTCCTGGTTTGAGCACTTCTTCTTTAAACTGAGCTCCATAGCCCATTTCAGCAACTTTAGAAGTCCAACTTCTTCGCGAACCTCCTCCTTGATATCCATACCCTCGCAAGTAATCCTTACGGTCGGTGTCCCCACCGATGTTTCTAAATCGCGGGATATAGATTCCATTATTTCTTCTTCCAAAAAAATACTTGTCTTGGAAATCGTCTGTACTCGCAGACGCTCCTACCCCTAGGTGGTGGTCCATGATGTTTCTGCCCAACTGGTCCGAAGCATTCCCCATTCCGTTTGGAAAAGCTTCCGACTTTGATTGCATTAAAATTGAGGTAGAAGGCACCGAAGAAGCACATAGGAAAATTACTTTTGCATTAAATTCATAAACTTCTTGAGTTTCGGTGTCTATTACCCGTACTCCGGTAGCTCGCTTTTTATCTGCATCGTAAATTACTTCACTTACAGTGGAATGCGGTCGCAGCGTCATGTTTCCTGTTTTTTCGGCTGCAGGAAGTGTTGAAGAATTACTACTAAAATAGGCTCCAAAGGGACAACCTCTCATACATCTTGATCTGTACTGACAACTCATTCTTCCCAGTCCAGGTTTGGTACCTTCCGTAATAATGGCTGTTCTACCGATGGTCAACAGACGGTCTTTGTAGTTTTTACTAATGGAATCTTGCAAATGATCTTCCACACAGTTGAGGTCCATGGGTTTTAAGTAATTCCCGTCGGGGAACTGAGGAAGTCCTACGTTTTGACCACTTACCCCAATATATCCCTCTACATAGTCGTACCAGGGGGCTAAATCTTTATAACGAATCGGCCAATCCACCGCAATCCCGTCTTTGAGATTGGCTTCAAAATCAAAATCGGTAAGACGATAGGACTGTCTGCCCCAAGTGAGGGACCTTCCTCCTACATGATATCCACGCATCCAATCAAAACGTTTCGTTTCGTTATAAGGATGTTCCAAGTCATTGACAAAAAAATGCTTTCTTGATTCTGTTGTGGTGTAGCCGGTTCTACTTTGTTTGCCTTGAACTTTTTTGGTTTCATTGGTGATGACATCCCCCGTTTTGTAATCCCAAGGATCGTCATTTATTGTGGGGTAATCTTCGATGTGCTTTACCATTCGACCGCGTTCCAAGACCAGGGTTTTCAGTCCTTTTTCACAAAGTTCTTTTGCTGCCCATCCGCCGCTAACTCCTGTTCCAACAACTATTGCATCATATTGTGTTTCCATGTAAAATTTTCGTTTGTTAAATGTTGAGGTAACCAAATATAGAAATTTATTCCTCGTTATTTGATTATTTGACTAAATTTAGAATCATTATCAAAAAAACTTTTTAATTGAAATCAAAATTTATGAAACCAAATTTTATGTCCAAAATCGTTGTATTGAGTTTATTGTTAATTGCTCCCGTAGGTGCAATCTCATGTAAAAGCAATACAAAAAAAACACCCCCTGCAGAACCTACCCAAGAGTTGTTTTTTGACCTCTCGCTGGCTCAATGGTCCCTTCATAAAACTATTCGCTCGGGGACTATGTCTCCCTATGATTTTGCTAAAGTTGCAAGTGAATTCGGCTTTAAAGGATTGGAATATGTCAACGGATTGTATCCTGATGTCATGAATAGTGAAGACAAAACTACTGCAATACAAGCTTTCGTTGAGAAAAACAATGCATTGGCGAAACAATACAATGTAAAAAATGTCCTTATTATGATAGATGGAGAAGGAGATTTGTCCAGTTCTGAGGAACAAGAGCGAATGACTGCTATAGAAAATCACAAGCTTTGGATTGATGCAGCACACCAAATGGGTTGTACCGCCGTCCGTTTAAATCTTCACGGAGAGAAAGAAGAAGGGAAATGGATCAAAAATTCAATCGAAAGCCTAAGTGCACTTTCAGAATACGCAGCGCCGTTCAACATCAATGTTATTGTGGAAAACCACGGTGGAAAATCGTCAAATGCCAATCTCTTGATGCAAGTAATTAATCAGGTAAGCTTCAGCAACTGTGGGACACTGCCTGATTTTGGTAATTTTTGTATGAGTGAAAATTGGGGATCGCTGAAAGACAACAAATGCAACGACCCCTATGACCCTTATCTAGGAGTGTCGGAAATGCTCCCAAAGGCTTTTGGTATGAGTGCAAAATCCTATGAATTTGATGCGAATGGTGACGAAACCATTTTAGATTATTACAAATTGATTTCTATTGTAAAAAAAGGGGGCTACGACGGATTTATTGGAGTCGAGTACGAAGGAGAGGTACTCTCTGAGAAAGAAGGCATTTTAGCAACAAAACGTCTCCTTGAGAAAGTTGCTGCTACGCTGTAACGATGAAGTTCCAAAAGCGTTTTCAACTTTCCTTTTTATTTTTTCTTGAATTTTTTATTTGGGGAGGTTGGTTTGTGACCATGGGAACTTTTCTCTCCCAAGAATTTAACGCTAGCGGAAGTCAACTAGCACAAGCTTATGAAACGCAGTCCATTGGAGCCATCATTGCACCCTTCGTTATCGGATTGATCGCGGACCGTTATTTTGCTGCTCAAAAAATTTTGGGAATCCTGCATCTCATTGGTGCTGCCTTACTCTTTACAGTGAGTAAGGCGGAGAGTTTCGCAAGTTTTTATCCCTACATTTTTATTTATATGCTGTTGTATATGCCCACTTTGGCTTTGGCCAACGCTGTTGCATTCAATCAGATGAAAGACCCCTCCAAGGAATTTGCTTCCATCAGAGTGTTGGGGAGTGTCGGCTGGATTGTAGCCGGTGTTACCATAGGAACCCTGGCGTGGGAAGGAGCACAAACTTTGAAATATACTTTTTATATGGCTTCAGGAGCTTCCGCTTTTTTGGGAATTTACAGTTTCTTTCTACCGAATACGCCCCCTAGATTGGGTTCCGATAAAAAACCTTCCCTTCGAGAAATTTTGGGTCTTGACGCCTTGGCCATGCTCAAAGATCGAGGGTTTTTATTTTTCTTTATCGCTTCCATATTAATTTGTATCCCTCTGGCATTTTACTACCAACACGCAAACCAGTTTTTAAATGAAGTGGGGATGCAAGCAGCGGCTTCAAAAATGATTTTTGGTCAAATCTCTGAAGTTCTTTTTTTATTGCTTCTTCCGCTTTTCATCAAGCGCTATGGCATTAAAAATGCGCTTATTGTAGGAATTCTCGCCTGGGGAGTTCGTTATCTTTTATTTGCCTTTGGCGATACGGGAGCCCAAACCTGGATGTTACTTTTTGGAATCCTACTACACGGTATCTGCTACGACTTCTTTTTTGTTTCCGGACAAATTTACACTGACTTTAAAGCTGGAGAAACCTATAAAAGTACGGCTCAGGGGTTGATTACCTTGGCAACTTACGGAGTGGGAATGCTTATCGGATTTCGCTTTGCAGGATGGCTTACGGATCAGTATGTTACAGACACGGGACATTTATGGAAAGAAATCTGGGTACAACCCGCAATTTTTTCTTTTATTGTATTAACCTTATTTTTAATCTTTTTTAAGAACGAAACCATTAAATTTAAAGCATTATGAGCAAAATCAGACTAGGTGTATTGGGAGGCGGTGGCGATTCCTTAATTGGAGTTTTGCATCGTGTGGCCTCTCATATGTTCGACCGTTACGAAATCACCGGAGGCGTATTCAATCCCAACTACGAGGACAATGTCAAATTTGCCAATCACATAGGAGTCAATACCGACCGAGTATATGTAGATTTTGACACTTTTGTGGCAGAAGAAACAAAATTACCCAAAGAGGAACGCATCGAAGTTGTTTCGGTTCTCACACCCAATTTTTTACACTTTCCGATGGCAAAAAAACTGTTAGAAAATGGATTTCATGTCATCTGTGAAAAACCGCTGACCACCAGTTATGCCGAGGCTTTGGAATTAGAAGCACTTCAAAAAAAGCACAACGCCATTTTTGCGGTGACCTACACCTATACGGGCTATCCCATGGTGCGCCACATGAAGCATCAAATTGCTGCTGGGGAGCTGGGTGAGATCCAAAAAATTGATGTTCAATACTACCAAGGATGGATCAACCCTGTGATTCACGATCCTGAAATTCGAAAAACAGTTTGGCGTTTGGATCCTAAAAAAGCAGGGATTAGCTCTTGTATCGGTGATATTGGAACCCATGCCTTTCAAATGACAGAATACCTCACTGGAATGGAGGTCAAGTCCGTTCTTTCCGATCTCAATATGCTCTATGAAGACAATCCACTGGATTTAGACGGAACCGTTCTGATTCGATTTTCAGATACCGTAAAAGGAGTCATCCGGGCAAGCCAAATCGCTACCGGAGAAGAAAATGGACTTACGGTGGCGGTGTACGGTCAAAAAGGGGCCTTTAAATGGGAACAAGAAAATCCAAACGTGTTGTACCACATCAAAGACGATGAACCGAAAAGAATCATCAAACCTGGACATGCCTATGTCTCTGACGTAGCTGCAGACGGCACAAAACTTCCCGGCGGTCATCCAGAAGGAATCTTTGATGCTATGGGGAATATTTACAAAGGAGTCGCCAAAGCCTTGCGAGGGGAAACCGCATTTGATGGAGAATACCCCACCATGAATGATGGTGTACGAGGCATGCTCTTTATTGAAAAAGTTGTAGAATCAAATAAAAAAGGAAACGTATGGCTCAGCCTGGAAAAGCAATGAAAACTGTAAAAGGACCGGGAATTTTTCTCGCTCAATTTGTTGATAATAAAGCTCCGTTTAACAGCTTGGACGGCATGTGCAAATGGGCAGCAGACCTTGGATATAAAGGGATCCAAATCCCGACCTGGGAATCTTTCCTAATCGATCTGGACAAAGCCGCAGAAAGCCAAACCTACTGTGACGAACTCAAAGGGAAAATCAATTCCTACGGTTTGGAAATCACCGAACTTTCTACCCACCTTCAGGGGCAACTCGTAGCAGTACATCCCGCTTATGATTTGATGTTTGACAACTTTGCTCCTGACGCATTAAAGAACAATCCCAAGGCGCGAACGGAGTGGGCAATAGAAACGATGAAAAAAGCAGCAAAGGCCAGTAAGCGTTTGGGACTAAAAACGCATGCTACTTTTTCTGGTGCCCTACTCTGGCACACCTGGCATCCTTGGCCGCAACGTCCCGATGGCCTGGTAGAGCTCGGCTTTTCTGAACTCGCCAAACGTTGGAAACCCATCCTGGATGTATATGATGAAAACGGAGTAGATGTGTGCTACGAAATCCATCCCGGAGAGGACTTGCATGATGGTGTAACTTTTGAACGTTTCTTAGAAGCAACAAACAATCATAAACGCGTCAACATACTTTATGACCCCAGCCATTTTGTACTCCAACAACTGGACTACATTGAATATATCGATCACTACCACGAGTTTATCAAATCGTTTCATGTCAAAGATTCTGAATTTAAACCCAATGGGAAAAAAGGAGCTTTTGGAGGTTATGGGGATTGGATAGACCGGGCCGGACGCTATCGTTCTCCTGGAGACGGACAAATCGACTTTAAAACCATCTTTACCAAACTGACCGAATACGGCTGTGACGTATGGGCGGTAATGGAATGGGAATGCTGCATTAAAAGTCCTGAGCAAGGGGCAAGAGAAGGCGCTCCCTTTATCCAAAACCACATCATAGAAGCCACCCAAAAAACCTTTGATGACTTTGCAGGGGGAGACATCGATGAACAATTTTTAAAAAATATCTTAAACCTTTAAACAAATGAATAAATTACTGATTGCAACATTCCTAGTGACCCTTTTCACCAGCAGCTCGGTTCTGGTGGAGGAAAAAAATACAAACCCAGAAGCCGAATGGCAATCTCTATTTGACGGAGAAACCTTAAACGGATGGCATCGCTTTAACCGAAAAGGAGTAGAGCCTATTTGGAAGGCTGAAAACGGCATCCTAAGCTTTGAGCCAAGCCTTCGACCAGAGGGAGACTACGTGCATGACATCGTTACCGACGAAGAGTTTACAAGCTTTCAGCTCTCCATAGAATGGAATATCGCGGAAGGTGGAAACAGTGGAATTTTTTGGGGAGTTCAAGAGGGCGGAAGTCACGAGAGACCCTATTCTACAGGTCCTGAAATTCAAGTTTTAGACAACGAACGCCACCCCGATGCAAAGGCAAATCCAAAATACCACCAGGCGGGAGCACTTTACGATCTCGTACAACCTTCAAAAGATGTGTGTAAGCCTGCAGGAGAATGGAATCATATCCTTTTGACGATAGACCACAACAAAAACGAGGGAAGTGTAGAGCTCAATGGTACCAAAATTGTCGAATTTCCATTGAAAGGAGAAGCGTGGGATACGATGGTTGCCAATTCAAAGTTTAAAGACCGATGTGCTTTTAGAAATTTTGGAAAGTATGAAACGGGAAAAATTGGCTTGCAAGATCACGGAGACCTGGTTTCGTTTCGAAACATCAAAATTCGCAAACTCTAACTAAGTAATTATGATTCTGTCCATGACGGGTTTTGGGAAAAAAGAAGCCCAATATGAGGACAAACACATCCGTATTGAGGTGCGTTCTTTAAACAGCAAAAGTGCCGATATCAATCTTCGGACTCCAGCCTACCTACGGGAACTGGATCCCGAACTGCGCAAACGGCTGTCCCAAAAAATGTACCGCGGTAAAATAGATGTCAATATCTACGTAGAATTTAATGGGGAGGCCGCCCCTTCTTCAATCAATACAGGCGTAGTCAAAGCCTATATGGCACAGTTGGAGCAAATCGGAACGGCCACGGAAAGTGAACGTATGGCTTTGGCCATGCGGCTACCCGACACCCTTAGCTCCGAAAAAGAAACCCTTAGCGAAGCGGAAAAAAAGACGCTGTTCTCCCTTTTGGATGCTGTGATTACAGACATCGAAGGGTTTCGAAAAGACGAGGGAACCGAACTGGGGAAAGACCTGCAGTTGCGCTTGGATTTAATCGAATCGCATCTGCAATCCGTCATTCAAATCGATCCTGAACGGCATCAGAAAATCAAAGATAAACTGCACACCGCGTTGGAAGAACTGAAAGTAGAAATTGACTCCAACCGCTTTGAACAGGAACTGATTTTCTACCTTGAAAAATTCGATATCACCGAAGAAAAAGTGCGTTTACAAAACCACCTCAGCTATTTTAAAGAGGTCATGGAAAACGAATTTCCCAACGGAAAAAAACTGGGATTTATCGCTCAGGAAATCGGAAGGGAAGTGAACACCATTGGTTCCAAAGCCAACCATGCGGAACTACAAAAAATTGTCGTTCAGATGAAAGACGAATTGGAAAAAATCAAAGAGCAATTACTAAACGTTCTCTAAAGTGAATACAGGCAAACTTATTGTCTTTTCGGCCCCCTCTGGAAGCGGGAAAACCACTTTAGTAAACCACCTGTTACAGCAGGATCTTCCGCTGGGTTTTTCTGTTTCTGCCACCTCCAGACCTCCCCGAGGTAAAGAAGAAAACGGGAAGGCCTATCACTTTTTGAGTACAACCGAATTCCGTCAAAAAATTGAAGAAAACGCCTTTGTGGAATACGAAGAAGTTTATGAAGGGGCGTATTACGGAACCCTAAAATCCGAACTCCACCGACTGTGGGAAGCGGGAAAACACGTTTTGTTTGATATTGATGTCAAAGGGGGACTGAACATCAAAGCACAGTACCCTGAAAATACCCTAGCCATTTTTGTGCAGCCACCCTCTTTGGAAGAATTGGAAAATCGCCTGCGTACACGCGGTACAGAAAGCGAGGCTAAAATCCAACAACGCTTGGACAAATCTGCGACGGAGTTGACCTTTTCCCAAGACTTTGATGTGATTTTAGTCAACGATGACTTATCACAAGCGAAACGAGAAGTCGTACGTTTGGTCAAACAGTTCTTGCATTCTTAACCAATTCCCTACCTTTGCGGCATGCAAAAAATAGGGTTGTTTTTTGGTACGTTTGATCCCATTCACAAAGGGCATTTGCAACTGGCTACGTATTTTGTAGAACACACCGATTTGGATGTAGTCTGGTTTGTCATCACCCCTCAAAATCCCTTTAAGCAGGATACGAAAATCCTTCCCAACACAGAACGACTGGAGCTGGTCTCCCTGGCCCTTCAAAAGCATTCCAAACTGGAAATTAGTACCGTAGAATTTGATCTGCCTCAACCCAATTATACCTACCATACCCTAACCGTATTAAAAAAACAACATCCCCAACAGCACTTTGTTCTCCTCCTGGGAGCAGATACCATGACCGCCTTTGACCGCTGGAAGGACTACGACAAGATCATAAGCGCGTTTGAGCTTTATATCTACCCTAGAAAAATTGCGGAACCCATTCCTAAACTGTTCCTAAACCATCCCAAAATCCATTGGACCGATGCCCCCATAATCGAGATTTCCTCTTCCGAAATACGGCAAGGCATAGAAAATGGGGAAGACGTGAGTGCCTGGGTACCCCCAGCCTCTTGGAATTACCTAACCGAAAAAAATCTTTATCAATAAATTTCCTATCTTTAGCTAAAGAAGACCCCAAATCTGTTCTACTACCAAAAACCTACAACAGGGTCTCTTAGAGGTTTTTTGGGATTGAATAAACAATTCAGGGTGGATGTATAACTACTTGTTTTAAAAAATTTTCTTGCAAATAGTAAAAGTACATTTAGTCTTTATTTTGATTTTAAACATTTGTAATTCAGTGTATTAAAAAAATAAATGGTGAATGAGACGCAATGATGGCTCCCGGTGAGACTGCGTCTCACTCGCCATATACGAATGCCGTTGGCAATAATACCCTGAAATTTGGAGAATTGAGGTAAATATGTTAATTTTGAATTCATATTTAACATATTTACAGAATGAAGTTCGAAAATCCACCTCAAGCCTTAATGACTGACGAATTAATCGATGATTACTTTGACAAGAAATATACGGACTTTTTAAAAACTGCTGATGATAGGTATTTTTATTGGGACGAACTTAAGCGCAGAAAAAAAATACCTTATAACGACCCACTCAAAGCGTGGAGTCTGATTAAACTGCATAGAAGAGGTAATTTTAAAAGAATAAAATTTGGAAAAACTGAATTCAATTATTGTCTAACTGAAAGTATCCAAGAAAACCTTCACGATTTTGATTTAAAACTCATAGGAGGGTTATATAAAAACCCAATAACATCATTTCATAAAACGGAATATCTAAAAAACTCAATTTTAGAAGAGGCGATTTCAAGTTCACAAATAGAGGGTGCTGCAACAACAACAAAAGTTGCTTTCGAGATGCTTAAATCTGGTCGAAAGCCTAGAAATGAATCTGAACAGATGATTTTCAACAACTTGAGAAGTATTAAACTTATCACTGAAGAAATTGACAAACCTCTTGACTTTGCACTTATAATAGAATTACACAAGACAATGACCGCAAGTACTAGTGCGGAATATTGTGCAGGAGATTTTAGAGATAAACAAATATATATTCAAGACCAGATAGATGGAGAAATAGCACACACACCACCAGATTCTGAATTGGTTGAAAAGTATATGGAAGATTTATGTGAATTTGCAAATTCGGAAAAACCCTTTATTCACCCTATTATAAAAGCTTCAATAATTCATTTCCAAATTGGCTACATTCACCCATTTATGGATGGAAACGGAAGAACTGCAAGGGCATTATTCTATTGGTTTTTAGTAAAAAAAGAATATACATTAATTAAAAATATTTCGATTTCAAGAGCAATTCTTAACTCACGTATCCAATACGACAAAGCGTTTTTAAAAACTGAAAATGATAATAATGATATGACCTACTTTATCAATTATTCAATTAAAAGTTTACGTGTTGCTTTCGAAAGTTTAATTAAGTATCGAGACAAAAAGAAAAAAGATATAGAGCAAGCAAACCTGATTTCTTATAAAATTTTAAATAAAGGTTTAAACAAACGACAAGCAGATTTAGTTGGTTTTTTATATTCAAAAGAAAAAGCAAAAATCAATATATCCTCTTACTCTAAAAAACACGATGTTGTTCGACAAACCGCACGAAAAGATTTAAACGAATTAGTTAACGCTGGCTTAATCATTGAAGATAAAGATGGAAGAAATGTAGTTTTTAAAATAAGTTCGAAAGAAAACATTGACAGGTATTTAGAACAATAAGTACTATTGCCAATAATGTATAAAAATAATAGCGGTTTAATCGCTAAAACGAAGCAAAGTAAACATAAAAAAGGCAGTGTTTAACCGAAAAGTCAGTTAGTGTAAATCCGCTACTATTCTTATATGAGACCCGTTCCTCACCCCAAAACCACCTCCACCAAACGCTTTGTCAGGGCCATTCTACTCCATTCTGCCAATTGAGGTGTTGTGTTTTTGGGTTGTTGTTTTTGTTCCAGGAGAGCTTTGAGGTGCTTTTTCATTGAGGGGGTATCGTCTTCTTCTACCATCCACGCCTGAGTCCCTTGGGTGAGGAACTGAGCTGCTGGGGAATTGGGATCGCCGAGAGAAAGGATGGGGACTTCCGTAGCCATATATTCCAATAATTTCCCTGAGATCATTTGAGTTTCGGCTCCTTTAAATATAAAATTCAACAAGAGGTTTGCACTTTTCATCAAAGCTATGGCTTCTGCATGGGGAAGATACCCGAGATACTGGACCTCCACTTTGGGGAGGCTATTATTGATTTCATTGATAAGGTCGGGATTGATGTTTCCAGCAAGGGTAAAAGAGAGGGTGTGGCTTTGAGACAATTCGTGGAGTATTTCCATCAACTTTGAATACCCCTGATTTTGGGTCAACAAACCTGTATATACGATATGAAACCCGTCTTTCTTAGGAGCGGCTGGGGTCTGTTGCATCAAGTCTGCATCGTAGCCGTTGGGAAGTGCCACAAACGTTTGATCAGGTGCTTTTTGCAGCAAACTTTGGTGCAGGTCCCCTCCCGTGGTGGTGATCACACCACTGGCGTAGTGAAGAACTGTTCTTTCCAATGCGGCGTCTTTGGCTTGACTACTCTGGCTGCGGTGCAACTGTTTGTTGTAAAAAACATCCAACCAGGGATCGCGAAAGTCCACCCACCAATTGAGCTGAAACTGTTTTGCCAATTGCAAGCCTGCTAAATGCGTAGAATGCGGCGGCCCTGTAGTGATGAGGCAGTGAATCTTTTCTTGCTTTAAAACCGCTTGTGCGGCTTTTACGGCAAAGGGAACCCACCCTTTACGCGCATCGGGAATAAAGAAGTTTCCCCGAATGTAAGCTGCAATTTTTCCAAAGATACTGGTGGTTTGAACTTCCCCTTGGGGAATACCTTTTTTTGAATCGCCTGAAGTCAAGCGGGAATACCAACGCAACGGTTCTCGGGTTGCCGTTTTGATAACTCGGATTCCTTCCACTTCTTGGATCAAACTGGGATCCAAAACGGGATAGGACGCTTGGGATTCAGCAACGGTAACCACGATGGGTTCATAGCCCAACTGCTTTAAGTATTTGGCAAAATACATCCACCGTTGTACCCCCGATCCTCCCGAGGGAGGCCAGTAATAGGATAGAATTAGAATTTTGGGTGTAGTGTTCACCTTATTTTTTTGCCTTCCATAAAGGTACGGAAGAACAAGCTTCCCCGTAAAACATACTTTTGGCCACGGTTTGCAGACGCTGTACCAGTTGAATGTAAGCCCCTTCGGGAACGGAAGGATCAGAACAGCCTTTGATCATTATCGGTTTGTCTTGAAACGGACTGAGGTCTAGGTCATTAATTGCAGTTGAAAAAAGCTCCTTTTCCAAATCCTTTACACTTCCCAAGACTACGGTTTTAGCAAAAGGACTTAAATAGGCCGTAATCAAAAGAGTGGCCCAAGCGGGTAAAATAGCATCCGAAGAACAATGCAAAGCGATGTGGTGATCCGTGTATTGAGTCCAATCGTGTTCTTTGAGTAAAGCTCTAAATGGTTTTTCTCTAAGGATAAAACCTTCCTCTAACCAGTTCGCCATATCAATAGCAGTACGAGTCCCCGTTGTTTTGTAGTCTTCCAAATCCACGGTGACTAAGGGGCTGCTCGCTACTTTATTGACAATGGAATCTGACATCTTTAAAGCATTCCCAGTTCAAGCTTTGCCTCTTCACTCATCAAGTCTTGAGTCCACGGAGGATCAAAGGTGATTTCTACCTCCGCAGTTTTAACTTCATTCAAAGATTTGACTTTTTCTTCCACCTCCATAGGGAGTGATTCTGCCACAGGGCAGTTGGGTGTGGTCAAGGTCATTAAAATTTTAACATCCGAATCTTCATTGACAAAAACGTCATAGATCAATCCCAATTCGTAAATATCTACAGGAATTTCTGGGTCAAAAATCGTTTTTAAAACTCCGACAATTTTGTCCCCTAGGTTGCTCGTATCAATTGCTTCTGACATAATTAATTCAATTGTGTTTGATAGGCCACCGCATACATTTTGATTTGTTTGATCATGGAGACCAAACCATTAGCACGGGTGGGTGATAAATGTTCTTTAAGCCCGATCTTATCGATAAAATCGGTATTGGCTTCTAAGATGGCTTTGGGAGGTTGATTTGAAAAAACGCGAATCAAAATCGCAATAATTCCTTTGGTAATAATCGCATCGCTATCCGCAGTAAAATGGATGAGCTCGTCTTTTAAATCCGCGTGAACCCACACTTTACTTTGGCAGCCTTTGATGATATGATCCTCGTTTTTATACGCCGTATCAATCAAAGGAAGGGATTTCCCTAAATCGATCATATACTCGTAGCGCTGCATCCAATCTTCAAAGAGGGCAAACTCTTCAATAAGTTCTTCTTGTATGGCTTCAATTGTTTTCACACTTAAAAGTATTAAATTATTGTAACATCTGTACCGCTTTGCGGACCCCTGCGATCAAACGGTCAATTTCTTCAAAGGTATTGTAAAATGAAAAGGAAGCGCGAACGGTTCCTGGGATTTCAAAAAAGTCCATAATGGGTTGTGCACAGTGATGTCCGGTTCGTACAGCGATCCCCATTTGGTCCAAAATACTTCCCAAATCATAGGGGTGTTGGACTCCCACATTGAAGGAGATGACCGCAGTTTTTTCTTTGGCTTCCCCAAAAATTTTAATCCCTTCAATCTTTTTTAGTTCCGCAGTAGCATAGGCTAAAAGTTCCGCTTCATAACTCGCGATGGCGTCCATACCGATCCCATTCATATAGTCCAAAGCCGCACCAAAGGCAATTCCTCCCGCAATGTTTGGAGTTCCTGCTTCAAATTTATGGGGCAGATCCGCATAGGTTGTTTTTTCAAAAGTGACGGTCGCTATCATTTCTCCTCCGCCTTGGTAGGGAGGTAAGGCCTTGAGCAATTCCGACTTGCCGTAAAGCATCCCCACTCCAGTAGGGCCACAAAGTTTATGTGCTGAAGTCACATAAAAATCAACATTCAAGGCTTGAACGTCAGGTTTGATATGAGGACAGGCTTGTGCCCCGTCTATTAGAACCTTAGCACCGTAGGTATGGGCTTTGGTGATGATCTCCTCGATGGGGTTTACCGTCCCCAAAGCATTGGAAACATGGTTGACAAAGACCAGTTTGGTTTTTGGACTCAACAGGTTTTCATACGCCTGCATGTCTAAGGTTCCTTCTAGCGTCATGGGAATGACTTTCAATTCCGCACCCGTTTTTTCACAAAGCATTTGCCACGGAACAATATTGGAATGGTGTTCTAGAGCGGAAATTATCAGTTGGTCTCCTGCTTGTAAAATTGTACTGTAGCCAGAAGCGATCAGATTGATACTTTCTGTAGTTCCGGAAGTGAGAATGATTTCGTAAGGCTGTGCAGCATTAAAATGCTTTTGAATTTTAATCCGTGCCTCTTCGTAGGCGTCGGTTGCCTCCTGGCTGAGTTTGTGGACTCCACGGTGAATATTGGCATTCAATCGGCTGTAGTAATCTACAATCACATCAATCACCTGTTGAGGGGTTTGTGACGTAGCCGCATTGTCAAAATACACCAAGTCCTGACCGTTTACTTTTCGAGAAAGAATGGGAAAATCAGCACGTATTTTTTTGACATCGAGCATTAGAGTTCAAATCCGAGATTAACTCCAAGTTTTCTGGCAATTTGCCCATTGATTCTTTTTTTCAATGAAGGCAGTTGCACGCTTTCCAACACATTGTTGGCAAAAGCATAGGTCATCAAGGCTTTGGCTTCCTTTTTTGGGATGCCTCGCGTACGAAGGTAAAATAACGCCTCTTCATCCATTTGACCAATAGTACAGCCATGAGAACATTTGACATCATCCGCAAAAATTTCGAGTTGAGGCTTGCTGTTTACCGTAGCCTTGTCGTCCAAAAGTACATTGTTATTTTGTTGAAAGGCATTGGTTTTTTGAGCGATTTTATCTACTAAAATCTGACCGTTAAATACCCCTTCCGAACGCTCTGAAAAAATCCCTTTGTAATCTTGATGACTTTCACAATTGGGCTGTGAATGGTGCACTAAAGTGGAATGATCCACATGTTGTTTCCCTTCCAAAATAGTAACTCCTTTCAGTGTGGAAAGGATGTGTTCTCCTTTGTGATAAAATCTTAAATTATTGCGGATTAACTTTCCTCCTAATGCAAACGTATGCACACTGGCATGACTGTTTTTTTCTTGTGTAATATAGGTATTGTCAATCAAGGACGCAGAAGGCAGGTCGTTTTGTAATTTGTAATAATCTACAAACGCCTCTTCATGAACATAAATCTCTGTGACACTGTTGGTCACTACAGGATGTTCAGTCAAACTTTGATGACGCTCGATAATTTGTACTTGAGAATTTTTATCTACTACAACTAGATTTCGAGGTTGTAGCCAAAGTGCTTCTTCATTTCCAGAAGAAAAGTGAATGATTTCAATGGGTTTTTCCGCGACTCTATTTTTGGGAATGTACACATAGGCCCCCTCTTTCGAATAGGAAGTATTCAGCGCGGTAAGGCTGTCGTCTCCAGGAGCTATTTTATTGAAATAAGTATTGATTAAATCTCGATACTTGGGCTTGGTCAATGCGGCAGACATCAAACAAACATCTAGACCGTCATGTGTGGTATTGGACAAGAAAGGGCTGTACACCCCATCGATAAAAATGACTTTGTAGGTATCTGTATCGTACAAAAAATACTTCTTTACGTCCTTGAGTTCAATATTCACATCGGCCTTTGGAAAAAGGGCGTAATCCTCACGGATTAAACTATCCAGAGAAGTGTATTTCCACGCTTCGTCTCGTTTGGTAGGGAAGCCTTTTTCTTCAAATACTTTCAGTGCTGCTGCACGCGTATCGTGCACACTGTCGGAGAGGTCCATGTCCTCTTCAAATGCTAAATACGAAGAAATTAATTTTTCTTTAAACTCCATTTATGCCAATTCTTTGATCCAGTCGTATCCTTTTTTCTCCAATTCGTGTGCCAGCTCTTTGGTGCCTGATTTAACTATTTTACCATCAAAAAGAACGTGTACAAAATCGGGAACAATGTAGTCTAACAAACGTTGGTAGTGTGTAATCACAACCACAGCATTGTCTTTACCTTTAAGTTTGTTTACACCATTGGCAACAATTTTTAAAGCATCTATATCCAAGCCAGAGTCGGTTTCATCTAAAATGGCTAAAGCTGGTTCCAACATAGCCATTTGAAAAATTTCATTGCGCTTTTTTTCTCCTCCTGAAAATCCTTGGTTCAGAGAGCGGGACAAAAATTTGGAGTCGATCTCTAGAAGTTTTGCCTTTTCGCGGATCTTTTTTAAGAGATCACTTGCGGGCATTTCTTCCAAGCCTTGTGCTTTTCTATTGGCGTTAATGGCCGTTTTGATGAAGTTGGTCACCGTTACCCCTGGTATTTCTACTGGATATTGAAACGAAAGGAAGATTCCCAAATGCGCTCGTTCTTCAGCATCCAATTCGGCAAGATCATTGCCTTTCAGCAAGAGTTTGCCTTGAGTTACTTCATAATCTTCATTTCCTGCAATGACGGAAGACAAGGTGCTCTTACCAGAACCGTTAGGTCCCATAATGGCATGAACTTCACCTGCTTTTACATCTAGGTCTATACCGTTTAATATGGCTTTGCCGTCTACTTGGGCGTGTAAATTTTCTATCGTTAACATAGTTTCTTTTTTTATCCTACGGATCCTTCGAGGGAAATTTCTAACAATTTTTGTGCTTCTACTGCAAATTCCATAGGGAGCTTGTTTAGTACTTCTTTACTAAACCCGTTGACAATTAAGGCAATTGCTTTTTCGGTGTCAATACCTCTTTGGTTGCAGTAAAAGATTTGATCTTCTCCAATCTTACTTGTGGTGGCTTCGTGTTCTATCTGAGCCGAGTTGCTTTTGGCCTCGATGTAGGGAAAGGTATGAGCGCCACAATCATTCCCCATTAGCAGTGAATCGCATTGAGAAAAGTTTCGAGCGTTTTTTGCTCGTGCTCCCACTTGTACCAAACCGCGGTAACTGTTCTGTGACTTCCCTGCGGAAATTCCTTTGGAGATGATCGTGCTTCGGGTGTTTTTCCCTAAATGTACCATCTTGGTTCCTGTATCCGCTTGCTGATAGTTATTTGTAACTGCAATAGAATAAAATTCTCCAATGGAATGGTCTCCTTTTAAAATACAAGAAGGATACTTCCACGTCACCGCAGAACCCGTTTCTACCTGAGTCCATGAAATTTTAGATCGGGTGTGGCAAAGTCCTCTTTTGGTAACAAAATTAAAGACCCCTCCCTTTCCTTCTTTGTCTCCAGGGTACCAGTTTTGTACCGTGGAATATTTGATTTCTGCATCGTCCATAGCGATAAGCTCTACCACGGCAGCGTGCAGTTGATTTTCATCTCTTGACGGAGCTGTACAGCCTTCCAAATAACTTACATAACTGGATTCGTCTGCAATGACTAAGGTGCGTTCAAACTGCCCTGTCCCCGCTTGATTGATTCTAAAGTAAGTAGACAATTCCATAGGGCAGCTTACGCCTTTGGGAATGTAGCAAAAAGAGCCGTCCGTAAATACCGCACTGTTTAGCGCTGCGTAATAATTGTCCTTGGGTGGGATCACTGTCCCGATGTATTTCTTAACCAATTCGGGGTGCTTCTGAATCGCTTCTGAGATGGAACAAAAAACAATTCCTTTCTCGGCTAAAGTTTCTTTAAACGTAGTGGCTACAGAAACGGAATCCATCACGATATCCACTGCGACCCCAGCAAGTTTTTTTTGTTCTTCTAATGAAATCCCTAGTTTGTCAAAGGTGTTTAACAACTCGGGATCTACTTCATCTAGACTTTCGTATTTGGGTTTTGTTTTGGGTGCTGAGTAATAGGAAATCGCCTGTAAGTCAGGTTTTTTGTAGTTGACGTTTGCCCATTCGGGTTCAGTCATTTCCTTAAAGTTCTCATAGGCCTCTAGGCGCCATTGTGTCATCCACTCAGGCTCCTCCTTTTTCTCTGAAATTTTGCGAATGACGTCTTCATTCAATCCCACAGGAAAGGTGTCCGATTCAATATCGGTATAGAAACCGTACTCGTATTCTTTGGTCTCTAATTCCTTTTTTAATTCTTCTTCAGTATAAGCCATTTTCTTTTTTTAAAGTGAAAAACTCTCCCCACAACCACAGGTTCTCTGGGCGTTTGGATTGTTGAACACAAAACCTTTTCCGTTGAGACCACCAGAATACTCCAAGGTGGTTCCCACTAAATAAAGCAAGCTTTTCTTATCGACTAATATCCTCACTTGATTGTCTTCAAAAAGCTTGTCGTCGTCTTGAAGGTGATTGTCAAATTTTAATTCATAAGACAAGCCAGAACAACCTCCACTTTTGACCCCTACTCGAACAAAATCATTTGATGGGTCAAAACCTTCCTCTCTCATGAGAAAGGATACTTTTTCTTTGGCGGTTTCGTCAACTTTAATCATTCTAATAAAGAATTAATCTAAATAATAAGCAAATATACAGTATTTCAATGGATTTCATAAAAATCTCTATTGATTTAGACTATAGGAAAATCAACTGATTTAATGCCAAAAAGCAATAAAAATATCCTTTCCTCCGAAGGTGTTTGAAAAGTCTCCCGAATTGCTTTCTGTACTTCCTACCACAAGTACTTTTCCTTCTTCAGTGAGAACAAGGTCATTGCCTTCATCCAAACCCGATCCAGAAAGGGTGGCGGTTTGGATCCGTTTTCCGTTGGGAAGGGTATAATATAAAGCAACATCATTGCTCAATGGGACTTCGCCAGAGGTACTCGCTTGAGGGCTCTTAGTTCCGAGGATAATGAGCGTCCCGTCAGTCCGTTGCTGTAATGCTGAAGCAGTTTCAAAACCTGCACCTCCTAACGTTTGCACCGCTAGTACAGTTCCAGCAGCAGAAAGTCGTGCCAACAGGATGTCTGAAGACCCTGCAGCCGTATGAATATCACCATCACTACTGTAGGTTTGACCCAAAACAAGATAATCTCCTGAGGAAGTTTCAATGACTGCATTGGCTTTGTCATAGGCAGACCCCCCTATGGATTTTTCCCAAAGTAAATTTCCCAATGCATCGATCTTCACAATCCAAAAATCATAGCTTCCCCTCGGGTTTTGGACATCAACATCTTGACTTTCCGATGCGCCTACCAGCACAAAGTCCCCGTCTTGGGTTTCTAAGGCGTCATAAGACCGGTCGTTACTAGTTCCTCCAAAGTATCTGCGCCATTCTAAATTTCCGTTGAGGTCAATTTTATGTGCCCAAAATTCTCCAACTCCATGACGTGCGGAAAAATGAGCCTCTTTCTTGTCCTGACCCAAACCCCTTGAAGCGGTAACATCCAAAAATCCGTTAAAAAAAAGCCCCCCGTCCGAAGTAGCGAGGATATTGTAGGCGTGGTCGTGGCCTAAAAACCCAAAACTCTTTTCCCACAAAAGGGTCCCGCTGGCATCGGTTCGAAATACCCAATTGTCATGTTGGCCTTTGTTTACCGTAGCATCTCCATCATTACTTTTACTGTAACCCACTACGGCAAAGCCCCCGTCGGGAAGTTGAACCAAGTCATGGCCACGATCATCTTCGGAACCTCCATAAGTTTGCGTCCATTCCAAAGTCCTCATTGAAGAAAATTTCATTAAAAAGAGATCACTCCCCGCTCGGGTTTTTTCAGAAAAATCACCATCGGTACTTTGCGTATTGCCTACGATTGCAAACCCTCCGTCTTGGGTACGGATGACGGCATGAGCAATGTCCTCTGCACTTCCCCCAAAGGTTTGAACAGCATCCCACCTATTTTCTACAGGGGGCAAGAACGACCAATTGGTTTCAGTAATAGGGCTACAAGCGCTAAAAAACAAGACCCAACTGATGCCAAAAAAGTTCCTCATATTACTCTACTGCTTTTACTAAAAACAAGCCCGAATCTATATCTTGGATCGCGATGACTCCGCTTTCAAAAAAGGGATATACATTCCAAACGCCATTAAATTTGGGATTGTTATCAATGGGATAGGTATCAAAAAACCCTTTTTCAGTGATTTTTTTGTCTGCTACTTGGCTGATATCTAAAACGCGAAGGCCAGCGGTATAACTTGCCAAATAAAATTCATCGCCTTTGGCATAACCGTTGTGATCAATCGCATTGACACTAGCAAAATAAGTAAAATGTTGCAGGGGACTGGAAAGACGGGTTAAATCAAAAATACGGGTTTGCGTGGGGCTTCCAAAGCGAAGTTCGTCTAATTCATCACCGAGAAAAAAATACTGCTGGTCCTCCGATAAAAACCCTTGATGTGTGTAGCCCCCATTGGAATAGGTTATGGAACTGATCTTTTCTGGGTTTGCTTTGTCCGTTACATCTACGATGACAATTTGATTGTTTTCACCTCCATCACTGTTGCTTCCAAAAAGAAGTTCACGCCCTTGGTACTCTGGATCGGGTCCGTTGTAAATGACAATTTGTGCGTCATGGGTATAAGAGTCCTCAGCGTATCCCCCCTCTAGTACTGGGTTTTTTGGATCGGCTATGTTTATAAAAGCAGGACCTCCTTGAAATAATTCAGAACCGATAACATAAGCATAACCACTTGCCTCATTAATCCAAATATTATGCGCGTTTCCAAACTCCGTAAGGCGTGTATCGGAAGTAAACGTTTGTGGTGAAGTGACCTCCCGCAAGCGGGTTAAATCAAAAACTTGCAAGCCGTGGTTTTGTGCTTCACTGACAATAAACGCATGGTCTTTAAACACTTTTATATCACGCCACCAGCTGGCATCGGTAGCTGTGGGAAGTTTTCCCAATATCACTGGGTTTTCGGGATCACTAATATCCACAAATGCGGTTCCGTCATCCAAGCCTGCAAGCACGTATTCTTTCCCCGTGTCAGGATCGGTCCAACCCCAATTGTCATTTCCCGCTTCACTGCCAAAATCCGAAATCGAAATCCTAGACAACAAATCATAACCCGAACAAGGATAACTCCCCGCCACTCCATCTTCACAAGGAGTCTTTTGTTGACTGCTTGCTTGAGGTGGGTCAGAGGTTGGTGTCGTGGTGATTGGCTCTTGAGGTTGTTCTAAAACCGGTTCTTTACTGCAAGAAGCCCATAAAAGTAGGACAAGTAAGGGGTAAAATTTCATGTGCTATTTTTAATTTATTCTTCAATTTTGTCCTAGCTAGAACTGGTTAACACCACACTAAACTAAAACACTCGATTTATCATCCTGCTGAAAATCAAACTATTAGCTAGGAATGTAAACGTTCTTCAAATGTAACCAAAAAACAACAAGAAGTCCATGAATTAACTTTTCTGTGGGATGCGTACTTTTGTGAAATGTTAGAAGATAAAAATCCATCCAAAACTTCCTTAGGTGATCTCGGCGAATTTGCATTGATAGATCATTTGACCCAACCCTTTTCACTTCAAAATCCTTCCAGTGTTTTAGGTCCGGGTGATGATGCTGCAGTGCTTTATCACGGAAAAGACCCGACACTGATTAGTACCGATTTGTTGGTTGAGGGCGTTCACTTTGATTTGACCTATATGCCCCTAAAACATTTAGGCTACAAAGCGGTTATGGTCAACCTTTCTGATCTCTACGCCATGAACGCGCATCCACAACAAATAACAGTTTCTCTTGCGGTTTCTAATCGATTTACCTTGGAAGCGATAGAAGAATTGTACCAAGGCATTTCGCTGGCATGTAAAAACTACAAAATTGATTTAATCGGAGGAGATACAACCAGCAGTACCACGGGTTTGATCCTCTCCATTTCTGTTCTAGGAAGTACTCCGAAAAAGAAAATTGTCCACCGCAAAGGCGCACAAGAAAATGATCTTTTGGTAGTAAGTGGCGACTTAGGAGCTGCTTATGCCGGTCTCCAAGTGTTGGAACGCGAAAAAGCGGTGTTTAAGGTAAATCCAAATTCCCAACCCGATTTGACGAACTATGCGTACAGTATAGAACGGCAACTTAAACCCGAAGCGCGAAAAGACGTCATTGATTTGCTCGATGAACTCCAAATTATACCCACGTCCATGATTGACATCAGCGATGGATTGTCTTCGGAAATCCTCCACCTATCAAAAGCCTCCAAAGTAGGCTTTCACCTTTTTGAAGAAAAAATTCCTATCGATCCTGAAGTAAATTTAATTTGTGAGGAATTTAAATTAAACAGCACTACGGCAGCCCTCAACGGAGGGGAAGACTACGAATTGCTTTTTACAGTAAAACAAAAGGACTATGAAAAAATCAAATCTCATCCTTTTCTCACGGTAGTGGGTCATGCGTGTGAAGCGAATGCAGGCTGCCAGCTAATTACAGGTTTGGGGCATCAAATTGAACTTACCGCACAGGGGTGGCAGTCGTTTCCCAAAGAAGACCTATCCTAAAGCGACGTCCAAAGTCATCATGACTATAAAACCTCCAATAAAACCTAAAGTGGCGATATCGGTATACCGGTCTTGCTGGGTTTCGGGAATAACTTCCTCTACCACCACAAAAATCATGGCTCCCGCTGCAAAAGCGAGTGCGTAAGGAAGTATTGGAGTAAAAAAGGTTACCGCCAGAGCGCCAATTACCGCTGCAAAAGGTTCTACCACAGCAGACAATTGGCCGTACCAAAAACTTTTAAAACGGGAAACCCCTTGCCTTCTCATCGGCATGGATACGGCTATTCCTTCTGGGAAGTTTTGGATTCCAATACCCAAGGCTAGCGCTACCGCACCTGCAATAGAAGCCTCTGGGATTCCAGCAGCGACCCCCCCAAATAATACCCCTACGGCTAGCCCTTCTGGAATGTTGTGTAGGGTAATCGCTAAAACCAAAAGTGTAGTGCGATGCCAAGGTGTTTTGATCCCTTCGGATTCCTTAAAATTAATATGAACATGAGGGAGTATTTTATCCAAACCAAAAATGAATAAAGCACCCAATCCAAATCCCACAGCAGCGGGAAGGACCTTTACAAACCCTTCTCCCGGACTCATTTCAATACCTGGCGCCAACAAACTCCAAAAACTTGCAGCCACCATAACTCCTCCAGTAAAACCGAGCATGCCGTCCAATACCGCGCGATTCATTCCCTTTATAAAAAAAACTAAGGAAGCTCCTAGAGCCGTAAGCCCCCAGGTAAATAAGGTAGCATAGAGTGCTCCCAAAACAGGATCTGTATTTTCGAAGAATTCTAGAATCCCTTCCATTGTGTCCATTTTTGTCAAAATTAAACTGTTTCAAGGAGTTTTTGTGCATTTAGGATTACTTTTACAACTCAGCTATGAAACAAAACTATTTTGATTTTATTATTTGTGGGGGGGGTGCCTCTGGCTTATTACTCTTAAAAGCACTTCGGGAAGATCCTTACTTTAATACGCAATCCATTCTTGTTGTCGAAAAGGAACTCAAAAATACCAATGACCGAACTTGGTGTTATTGGGAACTCCCTGAAGGAAACTTTGACCCCTTACTTACAAAAACATGGAATCAAGCGCAATTTTGTTCTAAAACTATCCATCAAGAGTTTCCTTTGGCTCCTTTGCAGTATAAAATGCTACGCTCTGCTGGGGTTTATCAAACCTTTTACAAGCGATTTAAACAAGAAGAAAACACTACTTTTTTACAGGCCGAAATACAAGATATTCGAACTGAGGGTGACTTTACAGAAATTGTCACAACGGAAGGAAAATTTCAATCCAAACGTGTTTTTAACAGTCTTTTCAATCCCAAACCCCTTTGGAATCAAAAAAAATACCCCGTGTTACAGCAGCACTTTGTCGGATGGTTTATCAAAACCTCAACCCCTGCATTTGACCCCGATAAAATCCTCTTTATGGATTTTGATATTCCCCAAGAAAAGGAAACTCGTTTCCTCTACGTGCTCCCATTAGATTCGCACACCGCCTTGGTAGAATACACCCTTTTTTCAGAACATCTTTTGAAGCTTGAGGAATATGAAAAAGGAATAGAATCCTATTTAAAAACAAAAGGTATTACAGATTACATCATTGAAGAAAAAGAGCAAGGCAACATTCCGATGACCTGTTTCCCCTTTGAACAGTTCAATACCCCAAGCTTACTCCATATCGGTACTGCAGGAGGATGGACCAAAGCCAGCACGGGATTTACCTTTATGAACACACGAAGAAGCATTGAACGCTTGCTTCCATTTTTAAAAACCGACAAAGCATTAGATACTTTTACGGTCAGAAACCGTTTTCGATTTTACGATTTGTTATTTCTGGATGTGTTGACTCGATACAATGCGCAAGGGAGTCAGCTCTTTTCTCGTATGTTTGAAAAAAACAATCCGATTCGAATTTTTCGGTTTTTGGACGAAAAAACAAGTTTTTGGGAAGAGCTGCAAATCCTCGCTTCTTTTTCATTAAAGCAAAAGACCTGGTTTTTAAAAGCCTTATTCCAAAGGCTTTTCTAAAATTTACGTTCCATTAACTGAGTTCCAAAAGCTTTAAACAAGGTTTTTCCTCGCTCACTGATTGTTAAGCTTTCTAATTTTTCAAAAGCTATTTGGGTATAGTGACCAACCAAATTACGACTTGCTTCCCGTGCTCCGGTAGTTTCGAAAAGTGTTTTTACCGCTTCAATTTTTTGAGCTGCTTCCGCGGGATCGGTTTGAGAAGTAAACCACTTCTTGAGGTTTCGTTGCTCTTCTTGAGAACCTTTAGACATCGCTTGATGATACAGTATGGTTTTTTTGTTTTCAATGATATCTCCTCCCACTTGTTTTCCAAAAGAAACGGGGTCTCCAAAAGCGTCTAAATAATCGTCTTGGATTTGGAAAGCAGTCCCCAAAAGTTCTCCAAAATCAAATATCAATTGGGCTTGGTGGTCCTGAGCGCCACCAATCCACGCACCCATTTTTAAAGCACATCCCACCAGAACTGCTGTTTTTAGTCGGATCATTTCCAAATACTGTTCTTGGCTGACCTCCTGCTCTGATTCAAAATCTAAATCGTATTGCTGTCCCTCACAAACTTCAATTGCAGTTTTACTCAACAATCGGGTCAATTTACCAAATAAGGGGGCTTTATAAGATTCTAAGGCCTGATACGCTTGGATCATCATAGCATCACCGGAAAGTATGGCTGTGTTGAGGTTCCATTTTTGATGTACCGTAGCAGCACCTCTTCTTAATGGGGCCTCGTCCATAATGTCATCGTGCATCAGGGTGAAATTATGAAAAACTTCTACTGCCAGGGCTGCGGGAAGTGCTTCCATTTTTTGGTTCCCAAAGGCCTCTGCTGCCATTAAAACCAAAACAGGACGCAAACGCTTTCCACCGAGTCCCAACAAGTACTGAATAGGAAGGTACAAACCTGCGGGTGACCCAACCGAAACGGTCTGTTTTAAATAGGTTTCAAAAGAACCTTGATATTTAGTAAGCCCAGCCATTCTCTTTTTTTCAAAAATAGGGTTTTATCCATTAAAAAATAGAAAAGAAACTTTGGAAACTTTTTTTGTATTTAAAGTTTCCGATGGTTATATTTGCAAAAAAAATTAGTGAAAGAAGCTATCATTAATGAGGCGATCCCCTTGTTTTTACAATACGGTTTTAAAAGTGTGACCGTAGACGATATTGCCCTAAAAATGAGTGTCTCCAAAAAAACAATCTACACCCATTTCCCGAAAAAAGAACAACTCGTAGAAACGAGTGCGATGCGACATTTTAATTTTGTAATGGATAAGATCCTGAGTATAGCGAAGCATTCCAAAGATCCCATTATCGAATTGTACCTTATAAAAAAGGAGGCTTTAAATCACCTTTCGAATGAAAAAAATTCTCCGGTGTATCAGCTGCAAAAATATTACAAGGCTATTTATCAAAAGTTGAAGGCAAAGGAATTTGAGGTATTGGGAAGTTTTTTTTCAGAAAGCATAAAAAAAGGGATCGAGACAGGTCTTTTTCGTCCCGAAGTCGATATTAATTTTGTCACTCGGATTTTTTTTAACGGTATCCGAGGCATTCAAGACATCGAACTGTTCCCTATAGAAGAGTTCAAAATTGATCAACTCCTAATCAACTTTTCAGAATACCACCTCCGTGCCATCTGCACCCCAGACGGAATTCAGAAATTAAACAACTACAAAAAAGAATTGACCCTATGACTCCAAAAATCCTTTTCGCACTAAGTTTTTTCTTAGGATTACAGTCTGTTTTTGCGCAAACACTCCCCGATTCGGTTTCCTTGGAAGAAGCCGTAGCCTTTGGAGAACAAAACAACAGAACGATACAAAATGCAAATTTAGAAGTTCAGAAAGCCTACAAACAAAAATGGAGTGCCATCGCCATTGGACTTCCACAAATCAACGCCAATGCGAATTATCAAAATTTTATTGAATTGCCCACTTCGTTGATCCCAGCTCAATTTTTTGGTGGAAATGAAGGAGATTTTGCCGAAGTCCAATTTGGGACACCGCAAACTATGGATGCGGGAGTGACTGTACAACAGTTAATCTTTGATGGTTCTTATCTTGTTGGACTTGAGGCCTCTCGAGTATTCCTAGCCATTTCAGAAAACATTTTAGAAAAAACACAACTGGAAATCCGCAAAAACATTGTGAATACCTACTCTTCAGTGTTGTTGGCACGGGAAAACATCCAATTTCTTGAGAATAACCACAAAAACCTTACGAACACCCTTGAAGAATTGAACCAATTGTTTCGCAACGGTTTTGAAGAAGAAGAAAGTGTTGAACAACTCCGGCTCACGCTATCGGGCGTGGAAACGCAATTGCGCTATGCAAAAAACTTAGAACGCATTACCCTAAATATGCTCAAACTTTTGATAGGCTTTCCCACCCAGTCTCCGTTACTTTTATCAGATACCTTGGAAAAATTAACCGATGCTAGTTTATTCAGCCTTCAAATCTCTGAGGATATTAGCTTGAGTAACAATGTGGACATCAAAATGGCAGAAAACAATCTTCTTTCAGAAACACTCCTCTATAAATACGAGCGTTCAAAAAGTCTGCCCCGTTTGTCTGCATTTTTAAATGGTAATTATACGGGCAACAGTGAAACCTTTTCATTCACACAGTCCAATCAAAAATGGTTTGGCGCGGCCTTGTTTGGTATAAATCTACAAGTTCCTATTTTCAGTTCTCTACAACGAAGTGCCAATTCTCAAAAAGCAAAAATTGCCGTATCTCAAGCTGAAAAAAGTCTAACCGAAACTCAAGAACGCATTACAATCGAAGTACAAGCTGCTGAAAATGAATATCAACTGGCAGTAGAAAATTATTTTACAAGCAAAGAAAACCTGGCATTAGCCAAACGAATTGAAGAAAAAAATCAAACCAAGTACTTTGAAGGAGTAGCAAGTTCTTTTGAGCTACGTGAAGCCCAATTACAGCTTTACAGCGCGCAAAATAACTACATCAAGGCCATTCAAAATGTCATTCAAAAAAAGCTAGCCTTAGAAACCCTTCTCAATACACCTCAACAATAAAAATCATGAAAAAATCAGTTTATTTACTCGGACTTATCCTCGCTTTTGTGAGTTGCGCTCAAGAAACTCCCGAAGCCTCCAATTCAACTGCAATTGAAAACAGTAGTCTTGAAGAGCTCAATGCGCAAAAAACAAGCTATACCCAACAAATTGAAGAACTCACCACAAAATTGGAAACCGTCAATACGGCTATTGCCGCATTAGGAGGATCCGAAAAACGAGCCTTGATTACCGCATTTGCTACAGAAACTTCTCTCTTTGAACACAATATCGAAGTACAGGCCAATATTAAAACCCGTCAAAATATATTGATGTATCCAGAGTTTGCAGGACGTCTAACTAAACTCTATGTAGCCGAAGGTCAATCTGTAAAAAAAGGTGCGCTCCTCGCTGTAATAGACGATGCGGGTATTCAAGATCAACTGGAACAAATGCAACTCCAATTGGAACTGGCAAAGACTACTTTTGAAAGAACCCAGCGCCTGTGGGAACAACAAATTGGTTCAGAAATGATGTTTTTGGAAGCCCAAACCCGTTACAAAGCCGCCCAAAAACAAGTCGATCAGATGAGACAACAATTGGCAAAAACAAAAATCTATGCCCCCTTTAACGGAATTATTGACGAAATCCCTGCAAGATTAGGGAGCAATCTTGTACCAGGAGTAACCCCAATCTTGAGAATTGTAAACCTCAAAAGTATGTATGCAGAAGCGGACGTCCCTGAAACCTATTTGACCAATATCACTAAAGGAAGTAAGGCTACAGTAACAATTCCTGTAGTGAATCAAACCCAAACCACAACAATTCAGCAAACAGGGAACTTTATCACTCCGAGTAATCGAACCTTTCGTGTAGAAGCAGCCTTGGAAAATCCAGAAAATTTAATCAAACCCAACCTAAATGCAAGGTTGAGCGTGGTGGACTACACCAACCCAGAAGCCCTTATGGTCCCACTGCGTGTAATACGAGAAAATGCCAGTGGATCAACCTATGTTTTTGTCTTGACACAACCAGAGCCGGACAATGGGTATACCACTGAAAAACGAATCGTGGAACTCGGTAAAAGTAAGCAGGAATTGATTGAAGTCCTCAAAGGATTAAGTCCAGGAGATCTCATAGTAGATGAAGGCGTAAGTACTTTAGTAGAAGACCAAAAAGTAAAAAGAATACTAGAATAATGGCAAAGCAAAAGAACACTCCAAAAATCAAAGAGTTTTTATTTTCTTCGTGGGCCATAGAACACCGTACGGTGATCTACGTGATCATGACACTCTTTTTTATACTCGGTATCTCTTCTTATTTTTCTATGCCTCGAGAAGCCTTTCCTGAGATTAACGACACCAAAGTTTTTGTCAGTACGGTTTACCCAGGAAACACAGCAGAGGACATTGAGCGTATCGTAACCGATCCCCTAGAAGAAGCCCTGAAAGGGGTGCCTAACATGGTTGAAATTCGGTCCACTTCGTCGGAAGACTTTTCCGTAATCGAGGTAGAATTTGACGAAAACATTACTATCGACGATGCCAAACAGAAAGTGAAAGATTTGGTGGATGGGGTAAAGGGGGGTCCCGATTGGCCGGTATTCAACAATGCGAAAGTAGAACCCAATATTTTTGAACTCGACTTTTCGGAACTGCAACCCATTCTCAACATCAGTTTGATTGGGGATTATCCTATCGAGCAACTCAAAATTTATGCAGAACGGCTTGAAAACCAAATTGAACAATTACCTCAAATCAAAGAAGTCAATATCCGAGGGATTCAAATTTTCGAAGTTGAAGTTGCTGTGGATGTGTATAAAATGACTGCAGCCCGAGTTTCCTTTAATGATATTTTAGGTGCTATTTCTAAAGAAAACTCAACCATTTCGGGCGGAAATATTGTTATGGGCGGTCAACGCCGCAACATCCGTTTGACAGGAGAAATCAGTGATCCTCAAGAGCTAAAGAACTTTGTAGTTAAAACCGACGGAGGCCCCGTTTACTTGGGAGACCTGGCAGAAATTTCTTTTAAGGAAAAAGAAACCACCTCCTTTGCGCGTTCTTTTGGAAAAAAAGCCGTCCTATTGGACGTAGTAAAAAGAGGAGGAAAAAACCTCATCTTAGCTTCTCAAGACATCCGTAAAATAACAGAACAATCCGAAGCAATTGGTTTACCCGCTGACTTAGAAATCACCGTTTCCAACGATCAATCCGACATAACGCTGAACCAAGTAAGTGAACTGGTCAACAGCATCATCTTCGGAATTTTGCTGGTGGTAACGGTACTGATGTTCTTTTTAGGATTCCGCAACGCTTTATTTGTAGGTTTTGCCATTCCCATGTCCATGTTTATGTCCTTTATGATTCTCTCTGCATTAGGTTATACCATGAATACCATGGTTTTATTTGGTCTAGTCATGGGATTAGGAATGTTAGTAGACAATGGAATCGTAGTCGTAGAAAACGTCTATCGTTTGATGGAAAAAGAAGGGATGTCCCGAATTGCTGCGGCAAAAGCGGGAATCGGAGAAATAGCATTTCCAATCATCGTATCTACAGCCACTACGATTGCGGCTTTTGTCCCACTAGGCGCTTGGCCCGGTTTGATGGGAGAGTTTATGATTTATTTTCCGATTACCCTTTCGGTCGTATTGGGCTCTTCGCTTGTAGTTGCCATCTTTTTTAACTCCATGCTGGTTTCACGATTTATGGAAATCAAAGAGCGTGAAATTGCTACCAAATCTCTATGGCGTTTGACCTTTATAATGGGAGGTCTTGGGATTCTATTGTTATTTGGAAGTCCCAGTGTTCGGATTTTTGGGAATTTGATGATTTTAACACCCCTTTTATTTTGGATGTATAAATTGTTTATCAAGAACTGGGCACAGACTTTTCAAAACACCTTTTTGGTGCGTTTGGAAAATGGGTATCGCAAATTTTTGAGTTATGCGCTAAGTGGCTACAAACCGGGATTGTTCCTCGGGGGAACCTTCTTTTTACTTTTTACCTCTTTTGCTTTAATGGGTATTTTCCCACCCAGTGTTGAGTTTTTTCCTGAAAATCAACCCAAGCAAATTTTAGTCTTTATAGAATACCCTGAAGGCACGGCCATTAAAAAAACAAATACAACCACCCGACGCATAGAATCCGAGATCTTCGATGTCATTGCGCGCCCCGAGTACAACAATGGGACGTTCAATTTACTGGTAGAGTCCGGAGTGGCACAAGTGGGTGAAGGAGCCGGAAACCCATTTATCGATAGTGGCAATACCAACGAGCTTCCTCACAAAGGAAAAATCACACTCACCATGCGCGAATTCAAACTGCGCGGAGGAGTTTCCAGCGAAGCCTTACGGATGGACATTCAAAAGCAATTGGACGGTAAATTCCCAGGAGTGGCCATTTCCGTTGAAAAAGACGCCAATGGCCCACCAGCGGGCTATCCCGTTACCATTGAAATTACAGGGACCAACTATTTAGGGTTGATTCAAACCGCCGAAAAAATGAAAGAACACCTGAACCGAGTCAATGTGGAAGGGGTGGAAGAACTGAAAATTGATGTCAATAAAAACAAGCCCGGGGTACAACTCACTATCGATCGTCAGAAAGCTGGAGAACTGGGGGTTTCTACTTCTCAAGTAGGACAACTGCTCAGAACTTCTCTCTTTGGAGCCAAAGCAGGGATCTTTAAAAAAGGAGGGGATGACTACGACATTAATGTGCGATTTAACAAAGCCAACCGCTACGACGACAATGCGCTGTTCAATCAAAATATCATTTTTAGAGATCCCGCCAATGGGCAAATCAAAGAGATCCCTGTCACCGCCCTCATCGAGCGGGAAAACAGTACCAGCTTCAATGCCATCAAACACCGGCAACTCAATAGAGTGGTCACCTTGTACTCCCCAATTCTTGCTGGATACAATGCCAATGCAGTGGTGGATCAAGTAAAAAATGTGTTAGCTAGTTATGAATTACCCCAAGGGGTTCAGTTTAAGTTTTCTGGAGAAATTGAAGAACAGGAAAAAAACATGTCCTTTCTATCAAATGCCTTATTAGCCGCTTTGGGATTAATTCTGCTGCTTCTGGTATTCCAGTTCAACTCCATCTCCAAACCGCTCATCATTTTATTGTCGATCTTTTTAAGTTTTACAGGAGTCTTCCTCGGCTTGATGGCGTTTCAGATGCCCTTTGTCATTTTGATGACCATGATGGGGATTATTGCTTTAGCGGGAATTGTAGTAAACAACGGTGTGGTGCTGTTGGATTACACCCAGCTTTTAATCGATCGGAAAAGTGCGGAACTCAATATTGCTCCAGGAATGCTTCTAGGAAAAAACGAGGCTACCTTAGCCATTATCGAAGGGGGAACGGCACGTTTACGACCCGTACTACTTACGGCAATTACTACCGTTTTAGGATTGATTCCCCTTGCCATAGGGCTCAATATTGACTTTTTCTCTCTCTTCTCTGAATGGGATCCGAAAATTTATGTGGGAGGAGACAATGTGATTTTTTGGGGACCACTGGCTTGGACCGTCATTTTTGGACTGACTTTTGCCACCTTCTTGACTTTGGTCATTGTACCCGCCACCTTCTCTATTATTTATTCCATTAAACTTTGGATCAAGAAGATTTTATAAAGTAAATCAAATCCTGAGGTTTACGCTTCAGGATTTTTTATTTTTGCCACAACAGAAGAACTTATGTATAGAACACACCACTGCGGTGCACTCCGTATCGAAGACTTAAAGCAATCCGTTACCTTATCGGGATGGGTTCAAAAAAGCAGAAACAAAGGCTTTATCGTGTGGGTGGACTTGCGCGACCGCTACGGCATCACTCAGTTGGTTTTTGACGAAGAACGCACCCCAAAGGCCGTGTTTAAAAAAGCGCAAAATCTGGGACGTGAGTTTGTGATTCAAATTCGTGGGAGCGTCATCGAACGGGAATCCAAAAACCCCAATATGAATACTGGGGCTATTGAGGTACTGGTAGAAGAGTTATCTATTTTAAACGAAGCCCAAACCCCACCTTTTACAATCGAAGACCAAACCGATGGAGGGGAAGAACTTCGAATGCAATACCGCTATTTAGACATTCGAAGAAATCCCGTTAAAGAAAAACTACTTTTCCGTTCTCAAGTATCGATGGCCGTTCGCAACTATTTGACCGATGCCGGCTTTATCGATGTGGAAACCCCTTATTTAATCAAATCGACACCTGAAGGAGCACGTGATTTTGTAGTCCCTTCCCGTATGAATCCAGGACAGTTTTACGCCTTGCCTCAATCCCCTCAAACGTTTAAACAACTGCTGATGGTAGGTGGTCTAGACAAGTATTTTCAAATTGTCAAATGTTTTCGAGACGAAGACCTGCGTGCCGACCGACAGCCTGAATTTACCCAGATCGATTGTGAGATGACCTTTGTGGATCAAGAGTCAATTTTAAATCAATTTGAAGGACTGACCCGTCATTTGCTAAAAGAAATCAAAGGCGTAGAGGTCTCTGAATTTCCAAGAATGACCTATGAGAAAGCGATGAAAACCTACGGGAATGACAAGCCTGATATTCGTTTTGGGATGACCTTTGCAGAACTGAATGATTTAGCTCAAGGCAAAGGCTTTGGCGTTTTTGACAGTCAGGAGTTGGTCGTTGGAATTGCGGTTCCCGGTGCGGCAAGCTATACCCGCAAGGAACTCGATGCCTTGATCGATTGGGTCAAACGCCCACAAATTGGGGCCAAAGGCTTGATATGGGTCAAATGCAACGAAGACGGTAGCTATAAATCTTCTGTCGATAAATTCTTTACCCCCGCCGATCTGTCCGAATGGGCAGAACGATCGGGAGCAAAAGCAGGAGATTTACTCCTCGTACTTTCTGGAGAAGCAAAGACCACGCGAACCCAACTCAGTGCTTTGCGAATGGAACTGGCAGAACGTTTGGGATTGCGAAAGCCCGAGGAGTTTGCTCCCCTGTGGATCACCGACTTCCCCCTTTTGGAATGGGACGAAGAAACCCAACGCTACCACGCCATGCACCACCCCTTTACATCACCCAAACCTGAAGATTTAGAAAAATTAACAACCGATCCAGCAGCCGTCAAGGCCAATGCCTACGACTTGGTGTTGAATGGAAATGAAATCGGCGGTGGATCCATTCGAATTCACGATCAAAAACTCCAAGCCCAAATGTTCGATCTACTAGGTTTTACCAAAGAAGAAGCCCAAGCCCAATTTGGCTTTTTGATGAATGCCTTCCAATACGGAGCCCCACCACACGGGGGGATTGCCTTTGGATTGGATCGCTTGGTTGCTATTTTGGGGGGGGAAGAAACCATCCGTGATTTTATTGCCTTTCCAAAAAACAACAGTGGTCGCGATGTCATGATTGACGCACCTGCAAGTATAGATACTTTGCAACTTGAGGAACTCGCCCTAAAAACATTGCCAAAAAAGGAGGAATGAAAGAACTGCTATGGGTTTTGTTTTGTTTGATTCTAATCAGTCTGGGCTATGGACTGTATCACAAAACCTATGTTGAATTTGCCCAGGGGGAACGCATCATTGGGTTTAGCGTACTCGCAGGAACCTTTCTTTACCTCCCACTTTTTCTTTACCACCGCTGGAAAGGGAAACAACTAAAGGATTATACCCTTTCTGAGGAAAATCTAAAAAAGATGCGAGGGGAAGATTAGGCCGAAACTTTTAACTTCGGATACTTTTCATTCATCCAACGTACGGACCACTTAAAAATATTCCGACGATGATCGGGGATTAAAAACAAAGAATGGTAGTTTTTTGGGTTCATGACAAGAATAAACAAGGGGACTTTGGTGAAAATAATTGAAAATCAATCACTTTACTAAACAAAAAAGTGTTAAAAAAAGAAAATGCCCAAATAATAAAGTTACCTTTGTGCATAATTTTTAAATACAAACATGACTGGTACAGTTAAATTTTTCAATGAAGCCAAAGGATTTGGTTTTATTACCAACGATGAGTCTGGAGAAGACGTATTCGTACACATTTCAGCCCTAAACGGCGTGACCCTTAGAGAAGGGGCTAAAGTAGAGTATGTAGAAGAAGAAGGTAAAAAGGGGAAGCAAGCTTCCAACATTACCCTATTGTAAGTATATATATTATTACTAGGTATCGAGCATCTTGGAGACAAGGTGCTTTTTTTATTTCCTTTTTCTAGCAAAAAAATGATCCAGCAACGCTTTTGATTCTTCTTGGAGAATTCCGGGGGTGACGGTAGTTTTCGGATGCAGTGCGATTCCTGCTTGTTGAAATCCTCTTTTGGGATCTGAAGCTCCATACACCACTCGATTCAATTGACTCCAGGCCAAGGCCCCTGCACACATCACGCAGGGCTCCAAAGTGACGTATAGGGTACAGCCCACCAAGTATTTTCCGTTTAAAAAATGAGCTGTAGAAGTCAGGGCTTGCATTTCAGCATGGGCCGTCACATCGTGTAGTCGCTCGGTCAAGTTGTGTGCGCGTGCTATCACTCTTTGATCTACCACCACCACTGCACCTACGGGTACTTCATCCAAGGCTGCAGCCTGTTCAGCTTCCTGCAAAGCGAGTTTCATAAAATAGACGTCGTCTAATTCCATCGGTTAAAAATACACATTCTCGGGCGTTGTCTCTTGAAAATGTTTTGCCTTACCTTTACCCCATGGCTACAAACCGGTTTAAGGAGATTCAAAGTCCAGCGGATTTACGCAAGCTTCCCTCAGAAGCCCTTCCAGGTTTTGCCGAGGAATTGCGGCAAGAGATCATCCATGCACTGGCCAAAGGCGAAGGCCATTTAGGCTCCAGTTTGGGTACTGTGGAACTCACTGTCGCTTTGCACTATTGTTTTAACACTCCAGAAGATTTGTTACTCTGGGATGTGGGCCATCAAGCCTACGGCCACAAGATGCTTACAGGACGGCGCAAAGCCTTTCACCAATTAAGACAACGCAAAGGAATCAGTGGTTTTCCCAACCGAGAGGAAAGTCCCTACGACACCTTTGGAACAGGTCATGCCGGGACAGCCATTTCCGCTGCGCTAGGGATGGCATTGAGTACTTCCGATCGAAGTCGTCTTCACATTGCCGTAGTGGGAGACGCCTCCATCGCCAATGGAATGGCTTTCGAAGCCTTGAATCATTTGGGAACCACCCAAGCCAATGTGCTGATCGTACTGAACGACAACAGTATGGGTATTGACCCCAGTGTGGGGGCGTTAAAAACTTATTTTGATGGGGTTAAAAAGCAAGTCCCTTCCTCCCCTAACTTTTTTCAGGCCTTAAATCTTTCGTATCACGGTCCCATCGACGGACACGATATCGTGGCGCTTTGCACTGCTTTTGAAAAACAAAAAAAAATGGATGGCCCGCGAATTCTTCACTTGGTTACCACCAAAGGAAAAGGCCTTTCTACTGCAGAAGAAGCGCAAGTCACCTATCACGCTCCTGGAAAGTTTGATCCGTTAACAGGTAAACTGAATCCTTCTCAAAAAAATAAGACGCTTAAATACCAAGAGGTTTTTGGAACCACACTCCTTGAACTTGCCCGAAAAAATAAAAAGATTGTTGCCATTACTCCGGCTATGCCTACGGGTAGTGGCTTGGTAAAAATGATGGAGTCCTTACCCGACCAATGCATTGATGTGGGCATTGCGGAACAGCATGCTGTTACACTTGCTGCAGGAATGGCAACGCAAGGAATCCTCCCCTTTTGTGTCATTTACTCCACCTTTTTGCAGCGGGCTTACGATCAGATCATTCACGATGTCGCCCTTCAAAAACTCCCTGTAGTTTTTTGTATTGACCGCGCGGGAATCGTAGGACACGATGGCCCTACCCACCACGGTCTTTTTGACATTGCTTTTTTACGGTGTATTCCCAACCTGCAAATTGCTGCTCCCAGAGATGCAGAAGCACTTCAAAACTTGCTGTACACCGCACAGCTAGGCATAGATACTCCCCTTGCCATTCGTTATCCTAGAGGCTACAGCGAAATTGAAACTTGCGCTTTTGAGTTTAAAAAAACTCCTTGGGGAAAAGGAGAACAATTAAAAGAAGGAAGTGAAATTGCTGTTTTGTCATTAGGGACATTCGCCAAAACAATAGAACTAGCGCTGGAAAATATAGACCCCGCTGAGGCTTTTGCCCACTTTGATTTGGGGTTTGTAAAACCACTTGATGGGGAGATGTTACATCAAGTATTTAAAAAATACAAAGCGGTTATTCTTTTTGAAGAAGGAGTAAAAAAAGGAGGGGTGGGAACGGCTGTGCTTGAGTTTGCCACTGAAAATGGATATCGAACACCTCTGTTTTTAGAAGGTGTGGAAGATGTATTTGTCCCTCACGGAAAAAGCGCAGACCTACTTATGGAACTAGAACTAGATGCGGAAGCAATCCAAAAAAAACTCAGGTTGTTATTAAATAAAATCAAGGGATAAGCTACAAAGCCGTTTAGTTTTTTAAATTTAACCCAAAGGAATCCATGAGTGCTCAAAAACGTCTTTTTTTACTTGATGCTTACGCTTTAATATTTAGAGGTTATTACGCCTTTATCAAAAACCCACGGATCAACTCCAAAGGGATGGACACCTCCGCAATCATGGGGTTTACCAATTCGCTTTTGGATGTGATCAAAAGAGAACGCCCCGATCATCTTGCGGTATGTTTTGACAAAGGAGGATCTCAACTGCGTACCGAACTTTTTACCGATTACAAAGCCAATCGAGATGAAACTCCAGAGCCCATCTCACTAGCGGTACCTTATATTCAAAAAATCTTAGAAGCCATGCACATCCCCGTGGTGGTCAAAGAAGGCTATGAAGCCGACGACATCATCGGTACCCTTGCCAAGCAGGCAGAAAAAGAAGGCTATCAAGTGTTTATGGTTACCCCGGACAAAGACTTTGCCCAACTGGTTTCTGAAAACATTTTTATGTACCGCCCTGCACGGATGGGGAACGGTATTGAAATTTGGGGAATTCCCGAGGTGCAGAAAAAGTTTGAAATAGAACGGCCCGAACAAGTCATCGATTATCTAGGTATGATGGGCGATGCCGTGGACAACATTCCCGGACTTCCTGGGGTAGGTGATAAAACCGCCAAAAAATTCCTTAAGACCTATGGGAGCATGGAGGCCTTATTGGAAAACGCTCATGAAATCAAAGGAAAGTTGGGTGAAAAAATACAAGCCCACAAAGAGCAAGGGAAATTGTCGAAAGAATTAGCTACCATCCTTTTGGACGTTCCTGTAACCTTTGAAGCTGAAGATTATGCTCTGAGCGAACCCGACCATTCCAAAGTCAGTGCTCTTTTTGAAGAACTGGAGTTTCGAAGAATGGCGGAAAATTTCAAAAAGATTTTTTCTATACAAGAAGAAACTCCTGCTGAGGAAGGAGAGAAGACCAAAGAGAGTGTCCGTCCTCAGGAGGGACAACAATTTGATTTATTTGCTGCTCCTGGAAGTGGAAATTCCAGTGAAAGTGATGCGTCACAAAGAAAAAATTTGACCGCCCAAGAGCACTTCTACCAACTAGTGGCTACTGAAAAAGCTCGGGAGCTGCTGTTGCGAAAACTCCTTCAGCAAACCCAGGTGTGTTTTGATACAGAAACCACCTCTCTCAATGCCTTAGAAGCCGAACTGGTGGGGATTGCTTTTTCTTGGACTGCTGGACAAGGGTATTACCTGGCCCTACCCGAAGATCGCAATGAAGTAGAAAAACTATTGGCGCCTTTTAATGTCTTTTTTGAACATCCAGAAATTGAAAAAATTGGCCATAACTTAAAATACGACCTTAAAGTCTTACGCAATTATGGAATCGTTGTTCAAGCGCCTCTTTTTGATACCATGGTAGCCCATTACCTCGTCAACCCCGACATGCGCCACAACATGGATATTTTGGCAGAAACCTACCTAAACTACAGCCCTCAACCCATCACCGATCTCATAGGAAAAAAAGGCAAAAATCAAGGCAGTATGCGGGACGTTCCTTTAGAACAACAAACCGAGTATGCTGTGGAAGATGCAGACATCACCCTCCAACTCAAACAACATTTTGAAAAAGAAATGGCAGCAGCAGACACCTTGACTTTATACAAGAAGGTAGAACTGCCATTGGTAGAAGTCCTTACGGATATGGAATGTGAAGGGATCAATCTGGATACGGACTTCCTAAGCGAACTTTCCAAAGGGCTTTCTAGTGACATTCAAAAATTAGAAAAAGCCATCTTTGAAGCGGCTGGAGAAACTTTTAATCTTGCCTCCCCAAAACAGTTGGGTCCCATTTTATTTGAAAAACTCAAATTGGTGGACAAGCCAAAAAAAACCAAAACGGGACAATACTCTACCGCTGAAGACGTGCTTTCTTATTTGGCAAAAGACCACCCCATTGTTTCTGATATTTTGGACTGGAGATCACTTCAAAAACTTCAAAACACCTACGTAGATGCGCTCCCCAAAGAAATCAATCCCAAAACAGGGCGGGTGCATACCATTTACAATCAGGCGGTTGCCGCTACGGGACGTTTAAGTAGTAATAATCCCAACTTGCAAAACATTCCCATCCGAACTGAACGCGGGCAACAGGTGCGCAAAGCCTTTATCCCGCGAGACGAAAATCACGTCCTGATGGCTGCTGATTATTCTCAAATTGAGTTGCGAATTATCGCAGCGCTTAGTAAAGATGAAGGGATGGTTAGTGCCTTCCAAAATAACGAAGACATTCACGCCGCTACCGCTGCTAAGGTTTTTGGGGTGCCTCTGGAAGAGGTTACACGAGAACAAAGAAGTAATGCAAAAACTGTAAACTTTGGGATCATTTATGGTGTTTCGGCTTTTGGTTTGAGTCAGCAGACCAACTTGAATCGGGCAGAATCCAAGGAACTGATCGAAACCTATTACGCTACCTACCCCAAACTACGAGCGTATATTCAAGATCAAATTGACTTTGCCCGAGATCACGGATATGTGGCTACCGTTCTCGGAAGAAGACGTTACCTAAAAGACATCAATTCTCAAAATGCCATTGTCCGAGGTGCTGCTGAGCGCAATGCCGTAAATGCTCCGATTCAAGGGAGTGCTGCCGATATTATTAAATTGGCCATGATTGCCATTCAAAAGAGACTACGACAAGAAAAATGGAATTCCAAAATGTTGCTTCAAGTACACGATGAATTGGTCTTTGACGTCCCCAAATCAGAAGTTGACACACTAAAAACAATGGTCAAAACCGAAATGGAAAACGCTTTTCAACTCGAAGTACCCTTAGTCGTCGATATTGGAATGGGAAGTCACTGGCTAGAAGCACATTAATTCTTGAAACGTGCCAGAACGCATTGGAGAGAAATTTCAACAAAAAATTTTCCCTAAATAATTTATAATTGTACATTTGCAGCCCGTTGGAGCAATTTTCGAACGGTTAAAATAAAATATTGTGAATACACTGAGTTATAAAACGATTTCCGCAAACGCTAAGACCGCTCGTAAAGAATGGATTGTTGTGGATGTAAAAGACCTTCCCTTAGGACGAGTCGCTACCGTTATTGCAAACTTTTTACGCGGAAAATACAAAACCAATTATACCCCCCATGTGGACTGTGGTGACAACGTTATAGTAGTCAACGCTTCTACTGTGACCTTAAGTGGAAAAAAATGGGAACAAAAAGAATATGTCCGTCACACAGGCTATCCTGGAGGACAACGTATTTTGAATGCTACACAGCTTCACAATAAAAAAGACACCCGTTTGGTTGAAAATGCCGTACGTGGGATGTTACCAAAAAATAAATTAGGGGCTGATCTATTCAGAAACCTACGTGTTTATGGAGGTGCCGAGCATAGCCAAGAAGCACAAAATCCAAAAACCATTAACATTAACGATTACTTATAATGGATACTGTTCACACTATTGGCCGTCGTAAAACCTCTGTCGCTCGAATTTTTGTAAGCGAAGGAAAAGGAGCGATCACGGTCAACAAGAAAAAATACACAGACTACTTCCCAACACCAACTTTACAATACAAAATCCAACAACCCTTTATATTGACCAATACAGAGGGGAACTACGATTTAAATGTAACGGTCAAAGGAGGCGGAACCAACGGACAAGCGGAAGCGGTTCGTTTGGCAATTTCCAGAGCGCTTTGTAAGATCAACGAAGAGTTTCGTACAGAATTAAAACCTGAAGGTTTGTTGACACGAGACCCTCGAATGGTAGAGCGTAAGAAATTCGGTCAGAAAAAAGCTAGAAAAAAATTCCAATTCTCAAAACGTTAATTGGTACCGTTTTGTTTCGGCAAAACAAAGTTCATTCATTTATCAATACTAACCTGTTGCTTAAACCGCCAAGGCGGATATTAGTTTAGCATCTAAACACGTTTAAGGCGTGTTGCTAATCAAAAGGAACGTAAACTAAAACACAATGGCAAAACCAGAAGTAAATGACCTGCTCAAAGCAGGCGTCCACTTTGGACACTTAACACGTAAATGGAACCCCAACATGGCGCCTTATATCTATATGGAGCGCAATGGGATCCACATTATCAACCTCTACAAGACGGCTGCAAAAATCGAAGAGAGCAATGCAGCTTTAAAGAAAATTGCTGCCACTGGCCGTAAAATTCTATTTGTCGCTACCAAAAAACAAGCGAAAGACATCGTTGCTGAAAAAGCCAAGGCAGTACACATGCCTTACATTACAGAACGTTGGCCTGGAGGAATGTTGACCAACTTTGTCACCATTCGTAAAGCGGTAAAGAAAATGACTGCGATTGACCGTATGAAAAAAGACGGGACATTTGAAACCCTTTCTAAAAAAGAACGCCTTCAAGTAGATCGTCTTCGTGCAAAACTCGAAAAAAACTTAGGATCTATCTCGGACATGACTCGCTTGCCCGGTGCTATTTTTATTGTGGACACCACACGTGAACACATTGCCGTAAAAGAAGCACAAAAACTAAAGATTCCAATTTTTGCTATGGTCGATACCAATTCTGATCCTAGAGATGTGGAGTATGTGATCCCTTCTAATGACGATGCTTCAAAATCTATCGATAAGATTTTAGACTTGGTTACGGGTGCTGTTGCAGAAGGACTTCAAGAACGTAAAAACGAAAAAGAAGGAACTGCTGATGACGATGCCAGTAAAATGGAAGCTGCAGCAAAAGAAGACGAAAAAGTAACTGCTGAAGAAACCCCTACAGAAAAAACTGAAAAAGAAGCTCCTGCTCCAGTAGAAGCAGCTGCTCCTGAACAAAAGGAAGAGGAAGCACCAACAGCAGAAGACACAAAAGAAAAAGACGCATAACCAATTAAAATAAAAGAACTGTGAAAATTACTGCATCTGAAGTAAATAAACTCCGCCAAGCCACTGGAGCGGGGATGATGGATTGTAAAAAAGCACTTGTCGAAGCCGAAGGTGATTTTGATAAAGCCGTAGAAAATCTGCGTAAAAAAGGTCAAAAAGTAGCTGCCAACCGAGCAGATCGTGAATCTTCTGAAGGGGCAGTACTTGCCAAAGTAAACGAAGATAACACTGCAGGGGTGATTGTTTCCTTGAATTGTGAGACTGATTTTGTTGCTAAAAACGAAAGTTATCTCGCGCTTGCTACAGATCTAATCGATTTGGCTCTAGGGCATGAAACTCTAGAAAGTTTCTTGGCAGCAGACTACAACGGGATGACGGTTGCAGAAAAACTTACCGAACAAACGGGGGTCATTGGGGAGAAAATTGAAATCGGTGGGTTTAAAACCCTACAGGCAGCGTATGTAGGTTCCTACATCCACGCTGGAAATAAGATTGCAACCCTAGTAGGACTAGCTGATGTGGTAGATAATGCTGCTGAAGTTTCCAAAAATGTTGCTATGCAAGCGGCTGCGATGAATCCCATTGCATTGAACGAAGAAGGTGTGGACGCTTCCGTAATTGAAAAGGAAATCGAAATTGCCAAAGACCAATTGCGCCAAGAAGGTAAGCCTGAGGCTATGTTAGACAATATTGCCAAAGGAAAACTAAAGCGCTTTTTTAAAGACAACACCTTGGTCAATCAAGACTTTATCAAGGATGGTAAAGTTTCAGTTGCTGACTATGTGAAATCTGAAGCAAGCACTGAAGTAACTGCTTTCGAGCGTGTCGCTTTGGTATAAGGAAATTCATACAAACTGTTAAAAAGCACCTTGATAAGGTGCTTTTTTTATACCTTGACTTTATGGAAAAGAAACGATGTGGCTGGTGTATTGGTGACCCCCTTTATGAAAACTATCACGACCAGGAGTGGGGGGTTCCTATTTTTGATGATCGGCTTTTATTTGAATTTTTAATCTTAGAAACTTTTCAAGCTGGCTTAAGTTGGATTACCGTTTTGAGAAAACGAGAACATTTCGGAAAGTCTTTTGATGCCTTTGACTATCATAAAATTGCTGCATACGACAGTTTGAAAGAGGAAGAACTCCTATCGAATCCAAACATCATTCGAAATCGACTGAAAATAGCGGCTACTATCCAGAATGCAAGAGCGTTTCTTGCAATTCAAAAAGAGGAAGGGAGTTTTTCAAATTATATCTGGAGCTTTGTTTCGGGAAAGCCCGTAATTAATCAGTTCAAAAAACTGGACGAAATCCCTGCGTTCACTCCTTTAGCTGAAAAAATAAGTAACGACTTAAAAAAACGGGGATTCAAGTTTGTCGGACCTACTATAATCTATGCACATATGCAAGCCACAGGCATGGTCAATGACCATCTCGTAGACTGTTTTCGTCATTCCGAAGTGGGATTAGAACGGTAAATCGTCATCTACCTCCTTTGCGTCCCCTTCTGCGGGTTCAAAGGCTGATGGGGGTGGCATGGGAGGCATTTCCGAGGGAGCAGCTCCTTCTAAGACTTCGATTCTCCAGCCTTGTACAGAATTAAAATATTTGGTTTCACCCTGTGGATTGACCCACTCTCTACCCCGAAGATTGATTCCTATTTTTACATTTTGACCTACTTGATAGGAATTTAGTAAGTCGCATTTATCTTGAATAAATTCCACAAGAATGTGCTGCGGATATTGTTCTTCTGTAGTGACTACGACCTCTCTCTTTCGAAACCCATTGCTTCCATAGGTCTTTGTCTCATCAATCCATTTTATTTTCCCTGATAGTTCCATAATGCTCTGTGCTTAGAACAAAAATAACAAAAGTTTTTAGGGCTCCCCTTAGCTTTTTATCTAATTTATTAAATTGGAGTATCTTCGTTTGGAACTTCTTGTTATGAAGCTACTTAGCACCTTAAAAAATGCTCTTAAAAACAGCTGGCTCCTCTTTGCCTTTGCAATTGTGGTGTTGATTTTGTGGAATACCAACATTCTCTTTAAAAGTCTCAGTTTCCAAGAACGAACCAAGATGGAGCTTTGGGCCATGGCTCAGGAAGAGTACATCAAAAATCCCAGCTTAAGCAATCTCACTTTTGAAGTATTACAACGATCGGGAAACAACCCTATGATTCAAGTAGATGCATTGGATAAGATCATCGAAATCCGAAATGTGGATTGGGAAAGCGAGAAACAAGATTCCATCGTGCTTTATGCCAAGTTGGCTCAAATAAAAAAGGAAAATGACCCCATACTCATTCAGTATCGGGATGAAAAGGGAACTCTCCTCGTAAACCAAAAACTGTATTACGGTGATTCTGCCATGCTAAAAAAGCTACAATACTATCCCCTAGCACTTTTATTGATCATTCTCCTTTTTGGAGCGGTGCTCTATTTTGTTTTTAAAACGGCTCGTATTGCAGAACAAAATCGGCTTTGGGCTGCTATGGCAAAAGAGACGGCACATCAAATAGGAACACCGCTGACCTCAATGATCGGTTGGGTTACACTTCTAAAAGAAAAAGAAAGTAAATCGACCCCTCTCTTAGAAATTGAAAAAGACATTGAACGTTTGAATTTGATTACGGATCGTTTTTCGAAAGTAGGATCTGTTCCAGAGCTTACACCCTTAGACTTGGTAGCTTCCATACACCAAACCGTAAGTTATCTTCAAAAGAGAAGCTCCGAGCATATTCATTTTGAAGTGGACCTGCCCAAAAAAGAAATTGTAGTTCCCTTCAATCCCCAGCTGATCAGTTGGACACTAGAAAATTTGATCAAAAATGGTATCGATGCCATGAAGGGCAAGGGAACCCTTTCTGTTCAACTGACTGAACGTTCGAAACAAATAGAGATTCTGGTTTCGGATACTGGATCTGGGATGAAAAAAGAAATTGCTTCAAAAATTTTTAAACCCGGGTTTACCACAAAAAGTAGAGGCTGGGGTCTTGGCTTGTCACTTGCCAAAAGAATTGTAGAGGACTTTCACCAGGGTAAAATAAGCATTCTCAAAACGGTTCTTGGAAAAGGGACTAGTTTCCAGATTGTATTAAACAAAGCCCCTTTAAATGCCTCTTAAACTTCGAATGAAGCCGCTATAGCCTTTGCGGTCTCTTGCATGGCTTCGGGAGTCAATTCAACTTTGTTTTGAAAACGGATGTCTTCCATAGACTCTAGTGGAATCAAATGTATGTGAGCATGAGGCACTTCCAAACCTACAACAGACATTCCCACGCGTTTACATGGAATTGCTTGTCGTAAAGCTAGGGCTACTTTTCGGGAAAAAGTCATCAATCGGTTGTAGTCATTTTCTGACAAGTCGAATAATTTATCCACTTGTTTTTTAGGAACACACAACACATGACCTCGTGTGTTGGGATGGATATCTAGGAAGGCAAAGCAATACGGATCTTCCGCCACTTTGTAACTTGGAATTTTGCCTGCAATAATTTTGCTAAACAGGGTTTCCATCAGTTTCTAACTATGGAAATAATTTCTAATTCAATACTTCCATTGGGAACTGAAATTACTGCTGATTCTCCTACTTGTTTCCCTAAAAGTCCCTTGCCAATTGGCGAATCTACAGAGATTTTACCTGTTTTTAAATCGGCTTCACTTTGAGCCACAAGGGTGTATTTCATCTGGGCTCCATTGGCTTTGTTTTTAACTTCAACCGTGGAGAGGACCAGTACTTTGGAGTTGTCCAATTCCGACTCGTTAATAATCCGTGCATTGGCTAACGTATTTTCGAGCTTTGCAATTTGCATTTCCAGCATTCCTTGGGCTTCTTTAGCCGCATCGTATTCTGCATTTTCACTTAAATCTCCCTTATCTCGAGCTTCAGCAATCGCTTGAGAGGCTTTGGGGCGCTCTACATCTTTGAGTTGGTTCAACTCGGCACGTAACTTTTTTAAGCCTTCTTCAGTATAATAAGATACTTTACTCATGATTTATACGTTTTATATAAACAAAAAATCCTCCCAAAGGTGGATTTGTAAACAAAGATACAAATTTGAGGCTAGGAGCTAAAAAATTTCGAACGTTCTGGGTAGTAAATCTAGGTGTTTTCCTAACCTTACTAAGCTGTGGAAAGGAACCCCTACAAAGGAATCCCTATTTAGTGGACCTTCGGTTTCAACGTGAAATCAATTTATCACTCCCCTTATACAATGGGTTGAGTTTTGTAGGAAACAGTCTTTTACTTCCCGATCTAGGAATCAATGGTGTCATCGTATTTAACCTGAACGGCTCCAGCTTTCTGGCATGGGAAGCTACCTGTCCCAATCACATCCCCAAAACCTGCTCCTCATTGTCCATTACAGGGGTTTTGGCGGAATGTAGCTGTGAAAATTTTCAATACAGTCTTGCCACTGGCCAGCTTTTGAATCCCAGTGAAGACTTGGATCCGCCCCAAGGCTTGCTGTTCTATCAAGTTCAAAATTTAAATGGTACCTTGAGAATTACAAATTAACTTTGATTTTTCTATCATGGTTTCAAAACTGATTTTTTGGTATAAAAAGAAGCGCTACCTCATCGGGTTCTTGCTTTTTAGTACTTTGAGTTATGGGCAACTACTTGAAATAGATTACACCCAAGGCAAACGGGAGGAAAGTAGTTTTCGGGTACAGTTGGTTAGAACGGGAATTGTAGGGGTGAGTAGTTTACAACATTTGGACCTTACCCTAGAAGCTTTAAAATTGCGTTACGATGCTAAAAACGGAAATCATTACGCCTTTACCTTATACGGAACGCAAACCCTTTGGCGAGGAAATCGTGTAGATGCCTTGAATACATTTGATTTTTTAATGAACCCCACAGGGGGCACTATAAATGGAACTCTTTTCTTTAGTTTTCCACTTTCCCAAAAAGAGCTTCAACATACTAAAATTGGACTAAGTGTGGGAAAAAAATGGATCCAGGGACAACCTTTACCCAATTTTCAAAACACTTCTTTTTTTGACAACCACGGACGTTTGGGGTGGATTTACCAAAGTACTTTAGCGGACGATGCGCTGACCAACAGCAGCTTGTATTTTTGGACCTTTCCCAGCCTGATTGTCCATCAAGGTATAGAAGCCAGTAGAAAACAGTTTTTTGACAATCAATTGGATCCATTTTCCTATGGCTATGCCTTGGAACTGGGTTTGGAATACAACACCCAACTGAAAGTCACGCTTATAGGACAACAGTTGCTCAACAACGATCCTGAAGGGGACTTTGGTCGCTTTGTCGCGCGATTGATTGTCGGTTATCGGTTTTAAAACCGCAGCATTACACCTGTCAGGAAGTTTATCCCTGCCTGAGGGTAGTAGCCTGCACCTTCAACAGTGGTTACCTGCCCTGGTGCGGACCACGTGTCATCAAAGGTGTAGAAATAGCCGTTGGATTCGTATTGCGCATTGAAAATATTGTTCACCAGAAGTGACCACTGAATTTCTTGAATCCATTTATTGGGTTGCCACGTATATACCGCATTCAGATCATTGACAAAATAAGCCGAGAGTGTAGAATTTTCAGAATCGATATTCCCCATATATTGTTTTCCAACATACTTGGACAAGAGTCCTATTTGAAATCTAGTAGAAGGGACATACATAATAGCATTTCCACCTACAAGATTTGGAGAATAGGCCAGTTGCGTTTTCCCCAAATTTTCTAAAACCCCATCGCGTTTAAAATAAAAATCTAGGTTTTGATTGCTGCTTAAAGCAATGTTGGGCTGCCACAACCAGTTGGAATTTAAATTCACTTTAAATTCTAATTCAATTCCTAAGCGTCTGCTTTTCCCTACATTTTGACGGATGGGTGCTCCCACGGCATCAATTGCTCCTGTCAAAACCAATTGGTCCTTATACTCCATCCAATACACATTGGTTTGGGCCTGGAGTTTTGGAGTATTTATTCGCCATCCCAATTCAAAGTCATCTAGTTTTTCTGGTTTAGGGTTTCCGTTTTCATAGTCCGTACGGTTGGGTTCCCGCTGGGCTTTAGCATAGGAAAAATATAATTTTTGTCCCGAAGCTACTTCATACGTAAGCCCTGCTTTTGGGTTAAAGAATACAAAATTATCGTCTACTGAAAAAGAAGCAGGTCCTGCAATCTGACCCGATACTTGATATCCTATGGAACGAAGTTGCAAATCGATAAAGCCAGTAAATCCTTCAGAAAGAGTTTGTGTCGCCTTTGCAAAAAAACTACCTTCTTTTTTAATTCCTTGATTTTCATAAAATCGATGGTTGGGAAGTACCTCTCCCAAGCTTTGCCCCCAAATCAAATCTCCAAAATGATCTCCGACATAGTAGCTGTACAATCCCCCGAAGTTAAGACTGGTGGCTTCTGTATTGTAATTTAATCCTAAAGTGATCACATAATAATCATTGTCCAGCCATTTTTGGCTTATGTTCTCACTATCTGAAATAGTTGTATCGCCAATGGTAAAGGGTTTTAATTGTAAATAATCAAAAGAGGTTGCGCCAGAAAAACTTATATTTTGATCATACCATAGGTCGTTGTACTCCTCATAAAAACCACTGCCGTGGGTGTAATTTAATCCTAATGCAATATTCCATTTTGAATTTAAGCGTTCGTTCCAATGAAATTGGTAGTGCTCTTGCGCATAATTATCTACTTGGTTCTCATAAAAAGCAATGCGATTGCCCCGGGTGTCATAGACTTCTCCTGCGGGATTGTACCTTCGATTGGTTTTTAATGTATCGGGATCCAATCCATACCACGACTGATAGGTGATTTCTTGTCCTCCAAAAACGAGTGCCTTGATTAGCGTAGTTTCGTCTTTAAAAGTCCCTTGAAAATAGTAGGCATCTAAATTTGATGCAGCGCGATCTACATATCCCTCCGAGTTGATTTGGGACAAACGTCCAGAAAGTGTAAACCCTTCGTTTAGTATTCCTGAAGAAAATCTCAAGGTGTTTTTAATCGTATTAAAACTCCCCAAGCTGGATGCCAACGTTGCATAGGCTTGCTCCTGTACGGCATCGGTTTCTAAGTTTAAACTGGCTCCAAAAGCAGCAGATCCATTGGTTGAGGTTCCAACTCCCCGTTGCAACTGAATGGCTTCCACAGAGGAGGCAAAATCTGGTAAATTCACCCAAAACGTTCCTTGAGATTCTGAGTCGTTATAGGGGATTCCATTAATTGTAACATTTACCCGTGTGGCATCAGTCCCTCGTACTCGAATCCCCGTATATCCAATTCCTGCTCCCGCATCACTTGTTGTGACTACTCCAGGTAAATAGTTTAGTAATATGGGGATGTCCTGTCCTAAATTTCTAGGCGCTACGTCTTGTCGGCTTAGGTTTGTAAACGTAACTGGAATGTCCTCTTTTGCACGGATTCCTGTTAATAAAACCTCTTCCAAACTGATCGTTGAAAGAGAATCTTTAACGGTTTGAGCGTTTGGTTCTTGTGCTAAAAGCACGGACGCATTTAAAAATAAAAAAAAGCTTAATCGTATAGATTTCATTCGAATACATTTATTCGAATAAAAGGGGTGATTATTCGCTATTAAAACTATTTGTAAACTGTTCCCTTGGCAGCATTACCTGCCCAGGTTCAATGGGTATGATCTCAGCCGCAAAAAACGGCACCCCTTTGAGATTGGGTGTAAAGTTAACTAAAAAACCTTATCGAAGTAAATCCATGACTGATTTTACAGGATTAAAAGTTTCCTGTGGAAGTTCTACAAAAATCGAATTCCATTCTGCCATTCCACCATTCCACAATCCAGGCCATTCTAAAATAGTAATGGGTTGGTCTTTCGTTGTTTTTTTACTCACCATAAAGCGTTTTTCGTCTCTAAAGTCATACAGAGAGAATTTTTCTCCGCGGTGGTCCGTGATTCCGCAGACCATCATTACAGGATTGAAGTGGGTACTTCCCGCAATAGCTTCTGAATGCTCTTTCAGGGTGGAGTCCAATTCCACGCCTTCGATAATTTGTAGACTCTGTCCACGGAGCTTTTTTTTCCAGAAAGGACCTCCACCCACAGCTCCTTTATTGGGAATCATTCCACACACACGTAAGGGGCGATGCAGGTAGTCAAAAAGAACCTCATGAGACATTTTACTTTCCGACTTTAGATTGAAATCGGGGTCAAAATGAGTTTGTATAAAGTCTGTAATTGGTCGAAGATCAGTGTTGGCTTTTTGTTGTTCTAGGGTATCAAGATGTTCAAAAAGGGCCTCTTGAATGGTGAGTAGTTTTCCGGCCAAGATTTTCATCCATTTTTCTCCGGCAGCATTTGATTGTCCGAGTAGGATGTTGTCAATATTTTTAATCCAAATACAGTCTGCATCCAAATGATTTAAATTTTCAAGCAATGCGCCGTGTCCCCCTTTTCGAAAAGCAATAGCTCCCTTGTCATCTCGAACCCACTGCTTCTTCTCATCGATAAAAGGTGTATCTGTCAAGCGATGCTGATGGGAGTACTCTACCAGAAGAGGATTCTGTCCTTGAAGGCCAAATTTTTCTTGAAACGACTGGAGTGTTTTGTCGAACAGTTCTCGATGATTTTTATCAATAGTTAAATGTAAAGGCACTGTGCTTTTTTGTTTTCCAAGCTCAATCGCTTCAATCAATTGCGCTTCAAAAGGAGTCCATTCCTGACCCTTTTCATCATTAAAAAAGGGGATCAATCCTTTTGGGTAGTTCTCAAACTGAGAAACAATTTTTTGGATGAAATTTATAAAATAAGCTTCTTGGGTTTCAAGCTGTGCTTTTTCGTCCTCGTTTAGTTTTGCATAAATTGACCCAAAAAAAGGAAGCTTTTTCAACTCTTTCTTCAACTTATTCATCAGTACTGCTTCTGAGGTTTCCTCAACTTCTGAAGTGTTCAGATCGGTTTGTTTAGCAGCTTCCAAAAACGCGTACAAAGGGGCAAACATTCTACTGGCAGCACCAGAAGCAGGGACAAACTTCATCCATCGTTTTCGGTCTGCTCGATTATCAAAATCATCTAGATATTGTTGGACTTGTTTTTCATCAAGGCAGAGAATCCCGTCTCCGGGCTGTGCTGGGCGAATTTCAGAGATTAGACTTTGCCCTGCTGTCAAAAACTCATATTGCCTCTGAATGAGTTCTGTGGATCGCCCGCTGGCTTGTAACTGTTTGTAGTCTTCTTCTGCTATCATTTTATCCCTATCAATATACTTAAAACTTTTTTGGCCTGCTGGATTCGCTGCTCAAGATTTCCCTTTAAAATAGTGTAGGACGCTTTCTTGGCTTTTAACAAATTTTCAAAATGGAAAAACATTTCCTCTCTATGATTTGGGCGATCTCTTAAATCATCGGCTTTCCATGGGACATCTATGTAAGTCAAAAAATAATGGTCGTACTGTAGTGTCTCTGAAAGTGCTTGAATCTCTGGCGCACAATAGCCCTCAAAATGGGTTTGTGACCAGGCCTTGGTTACTAAAATATTGGTATCACAAAAAATAACGTCTTTCGCGTTCCTTAGGGCTTCATTTTCCAGCTTTACTTGCCCATTTGCAATGACAACTAAATCCTCTAAATTACACACTTCTTTTTTTTGATCCCATTTCTCTTGTAAATACGTTCTTGCGAATTCTGGTACCCAAGTAGTTTGATACTGCTCTGCTAAGGCTTTTGCAAGGGTTGTTTTTCCAGTAGATTCCGGACCGTATAAAACAACTCTCAAGCAATCAGTTGCCCTTTGTTGTATATTTTTCTCCATTGAACAAAACCAAAGATAGCAATAAGAGTAAAGATAAGGTATTGAATACTCGTTAAACCTAGGCCTTTGAAAAGATATAAAGGAACGGAAATTACATCCCCAACTATCCAAAAGATCCAGTGTGCTATTTTCCTTCTCGCCATCAGCCACATCCCTACAAAAAACAAGGCCGTGGTAAAGCTGTCAACGGGTGCTGTCCAACTGTCCCACTTTCCTGAAAGTCCGTACAAACCTCCAACAAAAAGTAAAGAACACATGAATAGGTAAAAACTCCATTTTTTTTCTGAAGCATTCATCTTATTAATTTGATGCAACTCAATTCCTTCTTTTTGCCGAGTCCAAAAATACCAACCGTAAATACTCATAACAAAAAAATAGGCATTGATGAGCATGTCTCCTAAAAGGTTGGCTTGGAATAAAATATAAACGAAGATTCCCGTAGATAGCATTCCTGAGGGATAAACTGCAATGTGATCACGTTTCGCAAACCAAACACTAAGTAATCCCAACAACACGGCCACTACCTCTAGGACAATATCCAAGGTGTTATAGTTTTGGTAAGGTTCTACTAAAAAATCAAAAATCGGGTTCATAGTGACTGCGGTCTCCTTTAACCAATTTTAAATGCAACATGACAGCCTCTTCCTCCTGAAAGGTTTTTCGAATCAGTGGAATTAGTTCTTCCATTACCGGATCAAAATCCCCATAAATTTGGGTGCTCATCGGATTTTCTTTGATGACAAAACCCAACCCTCTTAGGCCTTGGATAAAGGATTTGATGGTAGGAACGAAATTTTCTTTTAAGGGGGTCAATGTCAATTCTACGGAGAGTTTCATCTGTTAAAATTTTATTGGGTTGCCAAGCTTAAGCAAAATTCGTCAAAATATCGATAATAAAGGGTGTAGTGATGTGTTTTTCCCTGTTCAAAAACGGTCCCAGCACCCTGGGAATCTGCTGCCTTAAAAGGCTGGATACACAATTGGGTATTGAAGTGGATTCCCGGTTTGCGAAACACTTTATACAAGGCCTCCTTGGCGGTCCAAGTCTGGGTTAAAAACCGAATGTCGTTTACTTTTTCGGGATCCTGAGCTTCTTCTTGATGTAGAAAGCGAGGTCCAATTTTTAGAATCTTATTTTGATAATGCTCCAGATCAATTCCTACGGGTTTTTCAGAAATTGCAATGGCAGCGACGTCTTTGGTATGGGTGATGGAAAGGTGCCTGCCGTCGGTGAGGTAGGGGGCGCCGTTTTCGTCGTATTGGTGGGTTAAAGGGTCAATCTCAAAACGTTTCAGAAGCTGTCGGATCGCCAAATAACCTTTTCGGTGTACTTCGCTTCTTCTGAGGGCCAGTCGATTTAGCGCAGCCTGAGAAAGCGCCAAGCCCGAAACGAGCTCACTTTCTGTTTCAATAATCTTCCAAACCGCTATCTGAGTGATTTCTTCAATGGTTTCACAATGGCATTCAGGCATTTGAAATTGCTTAGAAAGGTTGTACTTTTGACATCTAAAATCCAAAGGTACAATTATGGAAACAAAAACATCACAACGCCTCCCCTATAAAGTGAAAGACATCGCGCTTGCGGAATGGGGTCGGAAAGAAATTTTATTAGCAGAAAAGGAAATGCCGGGATTGATGGCGTTGCGACAAGAGTTTGGCGAAGAACAACCGCTAAAAGGTGCTCGAATCGCAGGTTGTCTGCACATGACCATCCAAACCGCTGTGCTGATTGAAACTTTGGTTGCCCTTGGGGCAGAAGTTACCTGGAGTTCTTGTAACATTTTCTCTACCCAAGATCACGCTGCGGCTGCCATCGCTGCTGCGGGTATTCCAGTGTACGCTTGGAAAGGAATGAATGAAGAAGAATTTGACTGGTGTATCGAGCAAACCTTGCGTTTTGGAGCAGATCAAAAACCGCTGAACATGATCTTGGACGACGGAGGGGATCTAACCAATATGGTTTTGGACCAATATCCAGAACTCGTAAACGAAATTCGTGGGCTTTCTGAAGAGACCACTACTGGGGTTCATCGCTTGTACGAGCGTGTAAAAAACGGAACCTTACCCATGCCTGCCATCAATGTAAACGACTCCGTGACTAAGTCTAAATTTGACAACAAATACGGTTGTAAAGAAAGTGCGGTTGATGCCGTACGTCGCGCTACTGATGTGATGCTTGCCGGAAAACGGGTCGTGGTTTGTGGTTATGGCGATGTGGGAAAAGGAACGGCAGCTTCTTTTCGAGGAGCTGGAGCTATTGTTACCGTAACAGAAATTGACCCCATTTGCGCCCTTCAGGCAGCAATGGACGGGTATGAGGTGAAAAAATTGGCTACTGTAATTGCCAATGCAGATATTGTCTGTACTGCGACAGGGAACAAAGATATTTTAGGAAAAGAAGACTTTTTGGCCATGAAAGACAAAGCCATTGTTTGTAATATTGGTCACTTTGATAACGAAATTGACATGGCTTGGTTAAACAAAAGCTACGGCCATACCAAGTCAGAAATCAAACCACAAGTGGATTTATATACCTTGGAAGACGACAAACAAATCATTGTTTTGGCGGAAGGGAGATTGGTTAACCTTGGTTGTGCTACGGGTCACCCTAGTTTTGTCATGAGCAACTCCTTTACCAATCAAACCTTGGCGCAAATTGAACTTTGGAACCGTTCAGATCAATACGAAAATAAGGTCTATATGTTGCCTAAACATTTGGATGAAAAAGTCGCTGCGCTTCACCTGGAACATCTAGGTGTTGAGCTAGAAGAATTGTCTGAAGATCAGGCCGATTATATCGGGGTAACCGTAAAAGGACCCTACAAACCCGAATATTACAGATACTAACTCTTTTTGATTAGAATCATAAAAGCCAGGCAGTCGCTTGGCTTTTTTATTTTTCTATATTTGAGTAAATATTTATCTAATGAAAAAAAATTACACCCTACTTCCCTTGTTGGTCTTATTCTTAACGAATGCGCTTGCACAAGAGGCCAAGCAAGATTTCTCCCAAGAGAAATTAGCAGAATTTGACACTTATATTGAACAGCAAATCACTGAAAATAATATTGCAGGAGCAGAAGTCCTTATCCTCAAAGACAAGGTCCCTGTTTGGCATACCGCTTTGGGATATAAAAACCTTGGGACTAAGGCTGCATTAGACAAAAACAGCATCTACTACATCCAGTCGATGACCAAACCCATTATTAGTACTGCCATCATGCAACTGGTGGAGCAAGGAAAGATTAGTTTAAACGA
>Ga0209138_1000249_pt1 | contig 55507 bp, 49 predicted proteins | sample SaaInl3SG_22_DNA_FD_184645 | JGI IMG/M metagenome (GOLD analysis project Ga0209138, IMG submission 184645) | Marine microbial communities from expanding oxygen minimum zones in the Saanich Inlet - ESP_153SG_22_DNA (SPAdes) (version 2) | ecosystem: Environmental > Aquatic > Marine > Intertidal...
ATCCTTGTTGATCTTCACGCAAGTTTTTCATAGATAATTCAGTTAATTGATTGTTGGTTCTACCCCATATATCAATTACTTGATTATAACGCTCTTTCTGCGTTAACATACCCATGTTATAGTTCATTACAATTCCATCCACTTCTTTATTAGCTTCAGCAATCATCGCTCCTTTTTCTTCTGGAATAATAATATCTCCTAAACTGAAAGATAAACCACCTTGAAAGGCAAATTTATAACCCATGTTTTTAATTTCATCTAAGAACTTACCTGTAGCAGGAATATCAGTAGCTTTTAAAATGTTACCAATAATTCCACGCAATGATTTCTTAGTTAAAACTTCATTGATATAACCAGCAGCTTCTGGTACAACTTCATTAAATAAAACTCTACCAACTGTTGTTTGAATGATTTTCTTTACAGAATTTCCTTCTTCATCTATATCGTATGTTCTTACTTTAATTCCAGCATTCAATTCAACCATTTCTTCGTTAAAAGCAATCGTTACTTCTTCTGGAGAATAGAACGTCAAACCTTCCCCTTTTACAGGTACTTCTTTGGTTGATTTTCTTTCCTTAGTCATATAGTATAAACCAAGTACCATATCCTGAGAAGGTACAGTAATTGGAGCACCATTTGCAGGATTTAAGATATTGTGAGATGCCAACATTAATAGTTGTGCTTCTAGAATAGCTTCTGGTCCTAATGGTAAGTGAACAGCCATTTGATCCCCATCAAAATCGGCGTTAAAAGCAGTACACACTAATGGGTGTAATTGAATCGCTTTTCCTTCAATTAATTTTGGTTGAAAAGCTTGAATACCTAGTCTGTGTAATGTAGGCGCACGGTTTAATAATACTGGATGTCCTTTAATTACATTTTCTAAAATATCCCAAACAACGGGTTCTTTTCTATCGATTATTTTCTTTGCAGATTTTACTGTTTTTACAATTCCTCTTTCAATCAATTTACGGATGACAAAAGGCTTGTAAAGTTCAGCTGCCATATCTTTCGGGATACCACATTCTGACAATTTTAATTCTGGTCCAACAACAATTACCGAACGTGCAGAATAATCAACACGTTTTCCTAATAAGTTCTGACGGAAACGTCCTTGCTTACCTTTTAAGGAATCTGATAACGATTTTAAAGGTCTGTTAGATTCAGTTTTTACTGCAGATGATTTACGTGTGTTGTCAAATAATGAATCTACAGATTCTTGTAACATACGTTTTTCATTACGTAAAATAACTTCTGGAGCTTTTATCTCCATCAATCTTTTTAAACGATTGTTTCTGATAATAACTCTACGATATAAATCATTTAAATCTGAAGTTGCAAAACGACCTCCATCTAATGGAACTAATGGACGTAATTCTGGTGGAATCACCGGAACTACTTTCATAATCATCCATTCTGGTTTGTTTTCTCTATTTTTTTGAGAATCTCTGAATGCTTCAACAACATTTAATCTTTTTAAAGCTTCAGCTTTACGTTGTTTAGAAGTTTCTGTATTTGCTTTGTGTCTTAATTCATATGATAATTCATCTAAATCTATACGAGCTAATAACTCGATTAAACACTCTGCTCCCATTTTAGCTATAAACTTATTTGGGTCAGCATCATCTAAATACATATTCTCTTGAGGCAATGTTTCCAGAATATCTAAATACTCTTCTTCTGTTAAGAAGTCCATTTTTTGTAATGGTTCTCCTTCAATATTTTTTGCAATACCTGGTTGAATTACAACATATCTTTCGTAGTAGATAATCATATCTAACTTCTTAGATGGTAATCCTAATAAGTATCCCATTTTGTTTGGTAACGATCTGAAATACCAGATGTGAGCTACAGGCACCACCAAGTTGATGTGTCCTACTCTATCTCTACGTACTTTCTTTTCAGTTACTTCAACACCACATCGATCACAAACGATTCCTTTATATCGGATTCTTTTGTATTTACCACAAGCACATTCATAGTCTTTTACAGGACCAAAAATACGCTCACAGAACAAACCATCTCTTTCGGGTTTGTGTGTACGATAATTAATAGTTTCTGGTTTTAACACCTCTCCTTTAGAAATTTCTAAAATAGATTCTGGTGAAGCTAAACCAATTGAGATTTTGTTAAACTTTTTTACAGTGTACTTCTCGTTTTTTCTTGCCATGGTAATGGTATCGAATTAAAATTGGGGTCTCAGACCCATATAATTAATAAAGCTTTCTGAGTGAAAAAAATCTCTCAGAAAGCATTCTGTAAATTTATTCTTCTAGTTTTAGGTCTAAACCTAATCCTTTAAGTTCATGCATTAATACATTGAAAGATTCTGGTAATCCTGGTTCTGGCATAGTTTCACCTTTTACGATTGCCTCGTAAGTTTTGGCTCTACCCATAACATCATCCGATTTTACTGTAAGAATTTCTCTCAAAATACTTGAAGCTCCATAGGCTTCTAATGCCCAAACTTCCATCTCTCCAAAACGCTGACCTCCAAATTGTGCCTTACCACCTAATGGTTGTTGAGTAATCAACGAGTAAGGTCCAATAGAACGAGCATGCATTTTATCTTCAATCATGTGTCCTAGTTTAATCATATAGATTACACCTACGGTTGCTGGTTGATCAAAACGTTTTCCGGTTCCACCATCATATAAGTATGTATGACCAAATCTTGGCACTCCTGCTTCATCTGTAAATCCATTGATTTCATCTAAAGTAGCACCATCAAAAATTGGAGTTGCGTATTTTCTATCTAATTTCTGACCAGCCCAACCAAGAACTGTTTCATAAATCTGACCGATATTCATACGCGATGGTACACCTAATGGATTTAATACGATATCTACTGGTGTTCCATCTTCTAAAAATGGCATGTCTTCTTGACGAACAATACGAGCAACAATACCTTTGTTTCCATGACGTCCTGCCATCTTATCTCCTACTTTTAACTTACGTTTCTTAGCGATATAAACCTTTGCTAATTTTAAGATTCCTGCTGGTAACTCATCTCCTACAGAAATAGTAAACTTCTCACGACGTAATACACCTTGTAAATCGTTTACTTTAATCTTATAGTTATGAATTAACTCACTTACGTGAGCATTAATCTCAGCATCAGTAGTCCAAGTTCCGGAAGTTAAATGAACGTAATCTTCAACTGCATTTAACATTTTTAGAGTGTATTTTTTACCTTTAGGTAAAACTTCTTCTCCAAGATCATTAAATACTCCTTGAGATGTTTTTCCACTAACTAATTGGAATAATTTTTCTACTAAGTTTTCTTTTAAAGCATTAAATTTAGATACAAAAGAAGATTCTAAAGATGCAACTGCCTCCTTATCTCTAACTCTTTTGGTCTTATCTTTTACTGCTCTTCTGAATAACTTTTTATCAATTACTACACCTCTTAATGATGGCGAAGCTTTTAAAGATGCATCTTTTACATCTCCTGCTTTGTCTCCAAAAATGGCTCTTAATAATTTTTCTTCTGGTGTTGGATCAGATTCTCCTTTTGGAGTAATCTTACCAATTAATATGTCTCCAGGATTAACTTCAGCACCAATTCTGATCATTCCATTTTCATCTAAGTCTTTTGTAGCCTCTTCTGAAACGTTAGGAATGTCATTGGTTAATTCTTCTGTACCTAATTTTGTATCACGTACATCTAAAGAATACTCATCTATATGAATCGATGTAAATATATCTTCGCGAACTACTTTTTCAGAAATAACAATTGCATCCTCAAAGTTATACCCTTTCCAAGGCATAAAGGCTACTTTCATATTTCTACCAAGTGCTAATTCTCCTTTTTGAGTTGCATATCCTTCACAAAGAACTTGACCTTCTTCAACTCTATCACCTTTACTAACGATTGGTTTTAGGTTGATACAAGTACCTTGGTTGGTTTTTCTAAACTTAATTAAGTTATACGATTTCTCATCAGCTTCAAAACTTACCAATCTTTCTTGATCAGTTCTGTCATACTTAATCGTAATCTTATTTGCATCTACATATTCTACAACACCTGCTCCTTCTGCATTAATTAAGATTCTAGAATCTTTAGCTACCCTTCTTTCTAATCCAGTTCCAACAATTGGAGATTCTGGACGTAATAAAGGTACCGCTTGACGCATCATGTTAGATCCCATCAACGCACGGTTCGCATCATCATGCTCTAAGAAAGGAATCAAAGATGCAGATATAGAAGCAATTTGATTTGGAGCTACGTCCATGTAATCAATTGTTTCTGGAGTTACGATTGGGAAATCTCCTTCAGCACGAGCAATTACTTTCTCTCTTACAATTAGACCATTCTTATCTAATTCTAAATTAGATTGGGCAATTTTCTTACCTTCTTCTTCTTCAGCACTTAAATAAATTGGAGCTTGTTTTACATCAACTGAACCTTCTTTAACTTCTCTATAAGGAGTTTCAATAAACCCTAAGTTATTTACTTTCGCAAAAACTGAAAGAGAAGAGATTAAACCAATATTTGGTCCCTCTGGAGTTTCAATTGGACATAAACGTCCATAATGAGTATAGTGTACATCACGCACCTCAAATCCTGCTCTTTCTCTTGATAAACCTCCAGGTCCAAGAGCCGATAAACGACGCTTATGTGTAATCTCTGCTAATGGATTTGTTTGATCCATAAATTGAGATAACTGATTGGTTCCAAAAAATGAGTTAATTACTGAAGATAATGTTTTAGCGTTAATTAAATCAATTGGAGTAAATACTTCGTTATCACGAACATTCATTCTTTCACGAATGGTTCTAGCCATACGAGCTAAACCTACACCAAACTGACTTGCTAATTGCTCACCTACTGTTCTAACACGACGGTTAGATAAGTGATCAATATCATCTACTTCTGCTTTAGAATTGATTAATTCAATTAGATACTTTATAATTGTAATAATATCTAATTTGGTTAATACTTTTTGATTAATATCAATATCTAAACCAAGTTTTGTATTCATTCTAAAACGGCCTACTTCACCTAAGTTGTAACGTTGCTCTGAGAAGAATAATTTATCAATAATTCCTCTTGCAGTTTCCTCATCTGGCGGCTCAGCATTACGTAGTTGTCTATAGATATGCTCAACAGCTTCTTTTTCAGAGTTTGTTGGATCTTTTTGTAATGTATTATGAATAATTGCGTAATCTGCTTGTTGATTATCTTCTTTATGAAGTAATACAGTTTTCGCTCTTGCTTCAATAATTTCATCAATATGTTCTTTCTCAATGATTGTATCACGATCGAAAATAATTTCGTTACGTTCTATTGATACAACTTCTCCAGTATCTTCATCTACGAAGTCTTCGAACCAAGTTTTTAATACTCTTGCAGCTAACTTTCTACCTAATATTTTTTTAAGACCAGCTTTTGAAACTTTTACTTCTTCTGCTAAATCGAAAATCTCTAAGATATCTTTATCTCTTTCAAATCCGATTGCTCTAAATAAAGTAGTTACTGGTAATTTTTTCTTTCTATCAATATAAGCATACATTACTTGATTGATATCGGTTGCAAATTCTATCCAAGAACCTTTAAAAGGAATTACTCTTGCAGAATATAATTTTGTGCCGTTTGCATGGTAAGATTGCCCGAAGAAAACTCCAGGTGATCTGTGTAATTGAGATACTACAACTCTTTCTGCACCATTGATAACAAAAGTACCAGAGTTTGTCATATAAGGAATTGTCCCTAAATAAACATCTTGTACGATTGTTTCAAAATCTTCGTGCTCAGGATCTGTACAGTATAATTTTAGACGTGCTTTTAAAGGAACACTGTGTGTAAGTCCTCTTTCGATACATTCTTGAATGCTGTATCTAGGTGGGTCTACAAAGTAATCTAAAAATTCTAATACAAAGTTGTTACGAGTATCCGTAATTGGAAAGTTATCCATGAAGGTTTTGTATAAACCTTCTTCACCTCTTTCTTCAGCTTTTGTTTGTAACTGGAAAAAATCTTGAAAAGATTTTACTTGAATATCCAAAAAATCAGGATAATCTGTTCCAAGCTTTGAAGATGCGAAATTGATTCTTTCAGTAGTGTTTTTCGTTGCCAAAAGAGAATGTTTTTTTGATTAAAAATCTGAATTTAATAAAGAACGAATATATACACAAAATGGTTTAGGTCTAAGAATCAATATTCTTAGTACCTAAACCTTAATTTGTTAGATATGTTAAAGCTTACTTAAGCTCAACCTCAGCTCCTGCTTCTTCTAAAGATTTTACAAGACCTTCAGCCTCATCTTTAGATACACCTTCTTTGATTGGTGCTGGCGCGCTATCTACGATACCTTTAGCTTCTTTTAATCCTAATCCAGTTAATTCTTTAACTAGTTTTACAACTGCTAATTTAGAAGCACCTGCTGCTTTTAAGATTACATCAAATTCTGTTTGATCTTCAGCGGCATCTCCACCTCCAGCTGCTGGTCCAGCAACTGCTACAGCTGCTGCTGCAGGCTCAATACCATACTCGTCTTTTAAAATACCAGCCAATTCATTAACTTCTTTTACTGTTAAGTTAACTAATTGCTCTGCGAAATCTTTTAAATCTGCCATTTCAATTGTTTTTAAAAATTTTTATTATTTAGTTTATTAGTGCGCTAATTTATTTTTCTGATAATGTTTGTAAAATACCAGATAATTTACCTCCGCTTGATTGTAATGCTGAAACAACATTTTTAGCAGGCGATTGTAATAATGTAATAATATCTCCAATAAGTTCTTCTCTAGACTTCACATTTACAAGAGCTTCTAATTGGTCATCACCAACATAGATAGCTTCTTCAACATAAGCACCTTTTAAAACAGGTCTGTTTGATTTTTTCCTAAACTCTTTGATTACTTTAGCAGGCGCATTACTTGCTTCAGCAATCATTAAAGATGTATTACCTTTTAATATATCTTGCAATTCTCCAAACTCCTTATCAGAAGCTTCCATTGCTTTTGATAGCAATGTGTTTTTTACAACAGCTAGTTGTACGTCCGCTTTAAAACAAGCTCTTCGTAAGTTTGATGTAGCTAATGCATCTAATCCAGAAATATCTGCTAAATAGATTGTATTAGTTCCTGCTAACGTAGCTGTTAAGTCTTGTATTACTTGTGATTTTTCTTCTCTAGTCATAATGATACATTTTTAACTGCCTACGAAACAGATTTTACATCGATTTCAACACTTGGACTCATTGTAGAACTCATAAAAATACTTTTTATGTATGCTCCTTTAGCTCCTGTTGGTTTCAATTTGATAATTGTTTGTATTAATTCATTTGCGTTTTCAGCAATTTTATCAGCTTCAAAAGAAGATTTAGCTACTGCGGCATGTACGATTCCTGTTTTATCAACTTTAAAATCAATTTTACCTGCTTTTACCTCTCTTACTGCTTTAGCAACATCCATAGTTACCGTTCCTGTCTTTGGGTTAGGCATTAAACCTCTAGGACCTAAAACTCTTCCTAAGGGACCTAATTTACCCATGACACTTGGCATCGTGATAATCACATCTACGTCTGTCCAACCTCCTTTAATTTTCTGAAGGTATTCATCTAATCCAACATAATCTGCTCCAGCTTCCTGAGCTTCAGCTTCTTTATCTGGTGTAACTAATGCAAGCACCTTAATATCTTTACCTGTACCGTGAGGTAATGTCACTACGCCTCTAACCATTTGGTTAGCTTTACGTGGATCTACTCCTAAACGAACAGCGATATCTACAGATGCATCAAACTTTACATTAGTAATTTCTTTGATTAAAGCAGAAGCAGCCTTTAAATCTAAAGATTTAGAGCTATCTAACTTTGCGTGAGCTTCTTTTTGCTTTTTTGTTAATCTTGCCATTTTACTTATCTTTTATAAAGTTTATGCAGGTGCGTCACCCTTTACTTTTAATCCCATTGAACGAGCTGTTCCAGCAATCATTTTCATTGCAGATTCGATAGTAAATGCATTTAAATCTACCATTTTATCTTCTGCAATCACTTTAATCTGATCCCAAGAAACTGTCGCTACTTTCTTTCTGTTAGGTTCACCTGAACCTTTCTTGATTTTTGCCGCTTCCATTAATTGAACTGCAGCTGGAGGTGTTTTTACAACAAAGTCAAATGACTTATCTTTAAAAACGCTAATAACAACAGGTAATACTTTACCTTGTTTGTCTTGGGTTCTAGCATTAAACTGCTTACAAAACTCCATGATATTAACTCCTGCAGCACCTAGAGCGGGTCCAACCGGTGGCGATGGATTCGCGGCACCTCCCCTAACTTGTAATTTAACTACTTTACTTAACTCTTTTGCCATTTTAATAAATGTTTAAAGTGACATGTTTTTTAATTGGAAGCCAAAAAACATATCGGTATATATTTGTGTAACAATTATATTTTTTCCACTTGCATGTAACTAAGTTCTAATGGAGTTTTACGTCCAAAGATCTTAACCATGACTTCTAACTTTCTCTTTTCCTCGTTTACTTTTTCAATAGTACCATCGAAACCATTAAATGGTCCGTCAATTACTTTGACAGTTTCACCTTTTGTAAAAGGAATCGCAATATTTTCATCCTGAATTGCTAATTCATCAACTTTACCTAGCATTCTGTTTACTTCAGATTTACGCATCGGTACTGGCTCTCCTCCTTTTGTTTCACCTAAAAATCCAATTACACCTGTAATTGATTTGATAACGTGAGGAACTTCACCAGTCAAATTAGCTTCAACCATAATGTATCCAGGGAAATAAACTTTTTCTTTATTTACCTTTTTTCCATCACGGATTTGAATTACTTTTTCTTTAGGAACCAACACCTGACTCACATAATCAGAAAGACCTAAACGAGCGATTTCAGTCTCTATATAAGACTGAACTTTGTTTTCTTGTCCTCCGATTGCTCTTACAACATACCATTTCATTACCGAATCAGCCATAGTGTTCATTTAAAATAAGGTGAAAAAATTATCTAACCCACTCTGGAATACGTAATCAACTCCGGCAACAGCCAAGGCAAAAACGATTGTAAAAACAGCCACGGTTACGGTAGTTTTCTGAGCATCTTGCTTAGAAATCCAAGTCATGTGATTGTTTAATTCTCCGAAAGAGTCTTTAATATATTGTATAAACTTCATTTCTTTTTTATTTGCACGGATTGAGGGACTCGAACCCCCGACACCTGGTTTTGGAGACCAGTGCTCTACCAGCTGAGCTAAACCCGTCTCTATTTATTCATAAAGGCATCCCGATATATAATATCGGGACACCTTATCAATTAAACTTTTATTTTTGACTAAAAATTAGTCTAAAATTTCAGTTACCTGACCAGCTCCTACTGTTCTACCACCTTCACGGATAGCGAAACGTAAACCTACGTTCATTGCAATAGTACTGATAAGTTCAACTGTAATAGTTAAGTTATCTCCTGGCATTACCATTTCAACTCCATCAGGAAGAGAAATAGTTCCAGTTACATCTGTAGTTCTAACATAGAACTGTGGACGATAGTTATTATGGAATGGAGTGTGACGTCCACCTTCTTCTTTTTTAAGTACGTAAACCTCAGCTTTAAATTTAGAGTGTGGTGTTACAGAACCTGGCTTACAGATTACCATACCTCTAGAAATTTGAGTTTTCTCAATACCTCTTAATAAGATACCGGCGTTATCTCCAGCTTCTCCTCTATCTAAGATTTGACGGAACATTTCAATACCAGTAATTGTAGAAGTTAATTTTCCAGCTCCCATACCGATAATCTCTACAGGATCTCCTGTATTAGCGATACCAGTTTCAATTCTACCAGTAGCAACAGTACCACGACCAGTAATAGAGAATACATCTTCAATTGGCATTAAGAAATCTTTATCAACTTCTCTTAATGGCTCTTCAATCCAAGTATCAACTGCTTCCATTAATTCTAATACAGTATCAACCCATTTTTGCTCACCATTTAATGCACCTAATGCAGAACCAGCGATTACAGGTCCGTTATCACCATCATACTCATAGAAAGAAAGTAATTCTCTTACTTCCATATCTACTAATTCAAGTAATTCCTCATCATCAACCATATCTACTTTGTTCATAAATACTACAATACGAGGTATACCAACCTGACGTCCTAAAAGGATGTGCTCACGTGTTTGTGGCATTGGTCCGTCTGTTGCAGCAACAACTAAAATTGCACCGTCCATTTGAGCAGCACCAGTTACCATGTTCTTTACGTAATCCGCGTGACCTGGACAGTCAACGTGAGCGTAATGACGGTTAGCTGTTTGATACTCTACGTGAGATGTATTAATTGTAATTCCTCTTTCTTTTTCTTCTGGAGCGTTATCAATCTGATCGAATGATTTTGCTTCTGAGTAACCAGCATCAGCTAATACTTTAGTAATAGCCGCAGTTAATGTAGTCTTACCGTGATCTACGTGTCCGATTGTACCAATGTTTAAGTGTGGTTTCGAACGGTCAAAATTTGCTTTTGCCATGATTATTAATTTTAATTCTTAGTTAAATATATTTAGTGTCTAATAAATTCTTTTTGAGCCAGCGACGGGATTTGAACCCGTGACCTCATCCCTACCAAGGATGCGCTCTACCAACTGAGCTACACCGGCTTGGAAAAATTTGAGCGAGAGACCAGGTTCGAACTGGCGACATTCAGCTTGGAAGGCTGACGCTCTACCAACTGAGCTACTCTCGCAATCTTTAAAATTTTGTGGGGAGAGCAGGATTCGAACCTGCGAAGACGTAGTCAACGGAGTTACAGTCCGTCCTCGTTGGCCGCTTGAGTATCTCCCCTTAAATTTTACTATTTTAATGAACTTAATTTTTTTTGTCTTTTGAGCCGATGGAGGGACTCGAACCCACGACCTGCTGATTACAAATCAGCTGCTCTAGCCAGCTGAGCTACATCGGCTGTTTTTTTTAACAAAAACAATCCGTTATTTCTAACGGACTGCAAATGTAATAAGTTTTTTTTATTTCTAAAACTTTTTGTATTATTTTTTATACTTTTTATAACGGCATCGAATCTCTTAATTTTTCTTTTGATTTTTTAAGCCTTCTTTTTAATGTATCTACCCCAGTACTTACTGCTTCTTCAAAGCTTTTGAACTGTTTCTTTACCACCAATTCATTTCCTGGAATATTTATTTTAATCTCTGCAATTTTATTTTCTTTCTCACTTGAGTTATCTAATTTAAGAAAAACTTCTGCATCCACTATCTTATCATGAAACTTTGTTAATGATTCTACCTTCTTTTCTATAAAATCTAATAAATCTGCTGATGCGTTGAAATTGACTGATTGTGTATATACTTTCATAAACTTTACTTTTTATTGCTCCTAGGGTGAGCTTGTTTGTACACTTTTTTTATTTGCTCCAAGCTATTATGAGTATAAACTTGGGTTGAGGCTAAACTTGAATGTCCTAGTAATTCTTTAACCGAATTTAAATCAGCTCCTTCATTTAGCAAATGTGTTGCAAAAGAATGCCTTAAAATATGAGGGCTTTTCTTTAGTTTTGAAGAAACTTTACTAAAGTAATTATTTATAACTCTATAAACAAGTGTTTCATATATTTTGTTTCCTTTTTGAGTAAGAAATAAGTGGTCAGACTTTACATCTAAATTGCTTCTATTTTGTATGTAATCTTTTAAACTCTTAACAATACTAGGCAATAAAGGTATCAATCTTTCTTTGTTTCTTTTACCCAACACTTTCACCAGTTTTTCTGACATATCAATAGAGCTCACTTTTAGATTTATTAATTCTGCTCTCCTCATGCCCGTAGAATAAAATAGCTCAACTATTAACTTATCTCTAATCGCTTCAAAAGAATCATCAATAACTATTTCTGATAAAGCCAAATTAACTTCTTTTACAGAGAAAGGAACTTGGACTTTTTTTGGTGTTTTTAATGCTTTATGTGTTGCTAAAGGATTCACCTCTATAGCTTTAATTTTTTGGGAATATTTGTAAAATGATTTTAAAGAACTAATTTTTCTATTAATACTTCTATTAGACACTTTATCATCTACCATACTGATAATCCAAGACCTAATTTGCGAATAGTTACTAGATGATATATCGGTATGACCATATACTACTTTGCAAAAGTCACTGAAAGAAATTAAATCATTTCTATATGCTGTGATGGTATGTTTGGAATATTTTTTTTCTAATAACAAATATTCTAGAAAAGTTTTAATGGGATTCATTTATATAAGACAAGGTTCATCAAATTTACTAAATATCGCGCAATAAAAAACCCATATCATTTGATATGGGTTTTAATATCGTGAGAAAAAGTCTAACCGACATCTTCCTGAGTTCTTAATCTTTGTACATAAGAGGCTTTAATTCTTTGAGCTCTTTTTGCTACAGATGGCTTTGTAAAATGCTTTCTTTCGCGCAAGTTTCTCATTGTCTTTGTACGATCAAATTTTCTTTTGAAACGCTTTAAAGCTCTATCGATATTCTCTCCTTCTTTAACTGGAATGATTAACATATGTTGGCACCTCCTTTCAATGTTCTCTTTTTAAAATTGGACTGCAAAGATACAAGGTTTTTTTAATTGACAATTAATAAGTTAATTATTTTTAATTAGCGAGTTTACTCTCTTCCTTATCGATGATCATTTTTGCGAATTGAAAAACAATTTTCGCAAAACCTTCATCAAACAAAATCTATGTAGCTGGTTTATATTCTTTCTTATCGATGATCATTTTTGCGAATTGAAAAACAATTTTCGCAAAACCTTCATCAAACAAAATCTATGTAGCTGGTTTATATTCTTTCTTATCGATGATCATTTTTGCGATAATCTCTTTTAAGATTTCTGAAGTACCACCACCGATAGGACCTAATCTACTATCCCTTAGCAATCTTGCCATTGGGTATTCTTCCATATAACCATAACCGCCTAAAAGTTGCAAGGCATCATAGATAACTTCATCTGCCATCTTAGTTGATAGCAACTTAGACATACTTGCTTCCTTTACTACATATCCTCCTTCATTTAATCTCTTAGCAATTGAATAGTTGAATTCTTTACACATTTCGACCTTACTAGCCATTTCAGCAACTTTATGCCTTAATGCTTGAAAGCTATCTATCGATTTACCAAAAGCTTGTCTTTCTGACATGTATTGAATTGCATAATCTACAGCATATTCTGCTCTAGCATGCGCATTAATTCCCATTATCAGTCTTTCTATTGCAAAATGTTGCATGATGTAAGGAAATCCTTTCCCTTCTTCACCCATTAAATTTTCAGCAGGTACTTTTACATTATCAAATGCAATTTCACCAGTATCTGATGCTTTCCAACCTAACTTATCTAACTTAGTTGCTGAGATCCCTGGAGTATCTCTATCCATTACAAAAATAGACATGCCGGCATGTTTAGAATCTGGATCTGTTTTAGCAGCTACAATTAAGTAGTCTGAATACACACCATTTGTTATAAAGGTTTTTGAGCCATTTAATATATAATGATCACCATTTTTAATTGCTGTTGAACGCATTCCTGCAACATCAGATCCACCAAAAGGCTCGGTGATACATAAACAACCTATTAACTCACCATCAATACTCGGTGTTAAATATTTTTTCTTGATTCTTTCATCACCCTCCTTATTTAAATGCGTCATCGCTAGATAAACATGCGCCCATATAGCAGCAGCGAATCCTCCAGAATTTATTTTCTGTAATTCTTCTAAAAAGATAACCATATAGAACATATCTAAATCAAGTCCTCCATATTCTTCAGGATAACTCAACCCAAAATACCCCATCTCTCCAAACTTTGTCCAGATAAATCTTTCGATATCACCAGTTTTTTCCCATTTTTCAATATGAGGGACTACTTCTTTTTGTAAAAATTCTTTGAAACTTTCTCTAAAAACCTCATGTTCTTCAGTAAAATACATATCCGCCATTAAGTAATTTTTTAATTTGCTATTCAGCTTGCAAATATAAGACTATTCTCTCGTATTTTTTTAATGGAAAACCTTCGATATTTTTTAATTCTGTGATTGATTGAAGTTCAGCAACTTCGTCTTTATAATCGAATATCTTAAGACATAAACCATAATCGATGTATGGATTTGATAGTACTTCTTTAAATGTAGCTGTATTGATATTGATTTTATTAATAACTGGAATTGTATTAATTGAAAATGTTTCCAGAATTTGTTTCCCAGTACTTTCTTGCAAACCCCACACTTCATAAAGTTGCTCTGAAATTGAGAATCCTTGAAGTTTTGTTCTATATTTTATTATTCTTTCTGATAACTTTTCATCAACTCCTTCGATTGTTAGAAAATCATTTTGACTCGCTAGATTAATATCTGTTGTAGATATTTCTGAAATACTTTTAACGATCGAATTATCGAACGTTCGTTTTTTAGAATTTTTATTTTGTGATGAATTAACCCAATCTGGAAACTTAAAGTAAGGTGCTATTTTTTGCAATACACCGTCAGAAACTTTTGTTACACTCTGAAACTCTTTTGCTGAGTTTACAAATAATCTTTTCTTTCTAAATTTATGTAAACGATCAATCTCAATCGTTTTCATTCCTAATTGATATCCTTTATAATCTGTAATGTAATTTGGATTAAATGGATAAATTTTAGGCTGCCTATTTTCTAACTCAAGAAGCTTTAAACTATCAACTGTATTTTGAAATGAAATAATTTTAGCCTGATTAACATCTACGATTCCTTCATCTCTAAAATTCACAAAATGATAAAATAACTGCAAAACAGAAATAATTCCAAGTAAAAGCAAAATCCCATTTCGTTGGTTTTTAGTATACCAGAAATGGGATTTCAGTTTTCTCATTTTTTCTTTTTCTTAGCTAGCCAATAAAATAAACGAAGTAAGCTTTTTGTATTAAGCCTTTTTCGCTTTAATGACTTTCATATATTTATTTAATTCTTCTTTCACCTTAGGTGCTAAAATTACTAATCCAATCATATTGGGTACCATCATTGCAAAGACCATTGCGTCTGAAAAACCAATTACAGATCCTAAACTTGCTGCTGCTCCAATAACTACAAATACACAAAAGATAATTTTATACGTGTATTCCATTTTCTTAGATCTACCAAATAAATAAACCCATCCTTGAAATCCATAATAAGACCAAGAAATCATAGAGCTAAATGCGAAAAGCACAACCGCTACAGTTAATACATATGGGAACCATGAAATTGCAGATTCAAATGCTCCTGAAGTTAATAAAATTGCTTGCGCATCGTTTAAAGATGCATTTTCTGCAGCTACGTTTCCAGTAATAATTAATACTAAAGCGGTCATTGTACAAACTACTACGGTATCAATAAATGGTTCTAATAATGCAACCATTCCTTCACTTGCTGCATATTTTGTTTTTACTGCGGAATGCGCTATAGAAGCAGAACCAATACCTGCTTCATTTGAAAAAGCTGCTCTTCTAAACCCTTGAACTAAGACTCCTACTGCTCCACCTGCAACACCTTCTGGACTAAATGCTCCATTAAATATTTGTGCAAATGCATTACCGATCATATCATAATTTGCAAAGATCACAAAGAGTGAAGCTGCTACATAAATTGCAACCATAAATGGAACAATTTTGTCGGTAACTTTTGCTATTTTTTTAATTCCTCCAATAATTACAATACCAACTAGAATTGACATCACCAAACCAAATAACCAACCTTTGCCATGTAAAAAAGAAACTCCTCCTAAAGGAGTTGTAATATTCTCAACTAATTGAAAAGCTTGATTTACTTGAAACATATTTCCACCACCGAAAGATCCTCCTATGACAAAAATGGCAAATAATCCAGCTAAGATTCTACCTAAAGTTTTATTCTTTAAACCTTTTGTTAAATAATACATCGGTCCTCCGTAAACTGTACCATCTGCTTCAACATCTCTATATTTTACACCCAGTGTACATTCTACAAATTTTGATGCCATTCCTAAGAAACCAGCAACTATCATCCAAAAAGTTGCACCTGCACCACCAATAGATACGGCAATAGCTACACCAGCTATGTTTCCTAAACCTACAGTAGCAGACAATGCAGCTGTTAATGCTTGAAAATGTGAAACTTCTCCTTCTTGACTTTCATCTGTAATCGTTCCTTTAACATCTCCATCTACTGATAATTCTGATTTTCCAGCAGAATGATGATCTAATTCATCGTATTTACCTCTAACTATGTTTATGGAAGTAAAAAAACCTCTGAAATTGATAAACTTAAAATAAAACGTAAAGTAAGTTGCTCCAAGAATTAAAGGAAACAACACCCAATATATTCTTATTTCATCAGTAAAGGGAATTTGATAGAATATGAATTGTACAAACCAACCTGTTGCATCTCCAAATGCTTTATCAATTTTTTGATCTAACCCTGCTTCTTGAGCAAATGTTACTAATGGACTTACTAATAATAGTAGTGATAGAAGTCTTTTCTTCATAAGAAATAGTAGTTTTTAATTTTAGTTGACCGCAATATCTTAAAAAATAGAACTCTGAACAACTTTTGGACGTTAAAAGTATTTTTTAGATTAAGGTTTGTTTAAATCTTTGTAAATCCTCTTTAAATGATGTAGGATAAAATTCTAATTCTTTGTTTGTTTTAGACAAATCAAAGCCTGTTTTAGCAGGGCGAGGAGCTTTTTGATTTAGTTTTGAAGTAGAAATCGGCTTAATTAATGATGAATTTAATTGAAAGACTTCAGCAATCTGTAGCGCAATTTCAAAAACACTTAATAATTGATTACTAGAAATATTAAAAATCCCTTGAGCACTTTTATCAATTGATATTTTGCATGCCATTGCTAAATCATCTACATACGTTGGCATCCTATATTGATCATCAACTATAGTAATTTCTTTGTTTTTTTCCAACATTTCTTTTACCCACAAAACAATATTGTTTCTTCCTAGATTATTTACTTTACCATATACAAGAATGGTTCTTAAAATAGTGTAATGAATATCAGAATTGACTAAAATCTCTTCAGATATTAATTTCGACTCTCCATAAAAACTTAAAGGATGCGCTTTATCTATTTCTTTGTAGTATCCTTTTTCTCCATCAAAAATGAAATCGGTAGAAATGTGAATTAATTGCGAGTTCAATGCTGATGCAATTTGAGTTAAATACTTTACTGCTTCAACATTTAATTGTTGACATTCATTCTTTTGATCTTCACAAGCATCAACATTGGTCATTGCTGCTGTATTCACGATAACATCAGGCTTTATTGTCAGCAAACACTCTCTTAGTTGTTCTTGTTTAGTAATATCTATACAATGGTAGGGAAAATCATCTCTTCCACTTCTATTCTCACCTCGTGATAAGCCAAAAACTTGGTAAGAATTTGGTTCTTTTAATAATAGATTTAACAATGTTTGACCTAGCAATCCATTGCTTCCTGTAATGACAATCTTCTTCATTAAAAAAGTTCTCTAAGTTTCATGATTTGTTCTGGCCTCCCTAAAACAATTAAATGGCCGTCTTCTTTCAATTCAATTGAAGCTTCTGGATTAATTATATAATTTCCGTCTGGAGTCTTAAAACCTATGACAGTACATCCTGTCTTTTTTCTTAGATCTAAGTCCAAAATTGTCTTATACAAATATTTTTGAGGAAGATCATTTACTGATATTTCTTCTAAATTAGCAGTGGTTTCACCTTCTATTGTTAATCTTCCTACGAACTCAATGACATCAGGTGTTACTACTAAAGATGCCATGTGATCACCTCCTAATTTATCAGGCATAATTACATTGTTAGCTCCAGCTATTTTTAATTTATCATAAGAACTTTCATTTGAAGCTCTACTAATGATTCTACAATTAGCATTTAATTGTCTTGCTGACAAAACCACAAATAAATTATCAGCATCAGATGGCAAAGCTGTGATTAAATTGTTAGCCCTTTCTATTCCTGCTCTTATCAAAACCTCATCTGTAGTTGCATCACCTTGAACATTTAAATACCCATCTAAATCTATGGTATTAATAACATCATCTGCTTTTTCAATAATTACAAAATCTTGTTTATAATTTTGCAACTTAATCATTGATTGCTTTCCATTTCTACCAAAGCCACAAATAATGGTATGCCCGTTTAATTTTTCGATCTTTTTTTGCACTTTTTTCAATTTTAATTGTTGAAATAATTGGCCGCTAATAATGTATTCTGTGAATGCTGAAACCGTATAACCAAAACTAATGATACTTATTGTAATCAAAAATATAGTAAATAATTTTTCTTGGTCATTTAAAGGCTCAATCTCACCGAAACCTACAGTAGAAACTGTAATAACAGTCATATACAAAGCATCTACTAATGAATACCCTGAAAGAAACATATAACCAAGAACACCTATCGTTATTACAAGAACTAAAAGAAGTAAAGCTTTCTGAAATTTCGATTTAAAGATAGATTTCATTTTTTATTTTACTTTTTTCTAAGAAGACTCAGTGCTTCTAGCTAATAATTAATTCTTTTAATATTCTTGTTTTGTAAAATTACAAATCAAAGACAGAGCTTCTTTTGGTATAAATCATATCTTTTAATTTTAGTAAAAACGCCATAGTTAAGTAGAACCCAAAAGACAATCCAACAGTTACAAAAGAAATGTATATAAAAAACAATCTAACATTTTGAGCTCTCATTCCTAAACGATCGGCCAAACGAGAAGAAACATGATAGCCATGTCTTTCAAAATAATGTCTAACTGAATGTATTATACTCATATGTTAAATTTTAATGCAAGATACTACTTTTAGTGATTTTGATTCTTAGTTTACAACGAAAAACAAGCTAGATTCTTTAACTTTGCGTTTTTCTGAATTTTACCACAATTGAAAGATCAAGAATATATTGAAGTTTTCGGAGCTAGAGCTCATAATCTAAAGAACATAGATGTAAAAATACCTCGTGAAAAACTAGTGGTAATCACTGGTTTAAGCGGTAGTGGGAAATCATCGTTAGCTTTTGATACGATTTATGCAGAAGGACAACGTAGATATATAGAAACTTTTTCAGCGTATGCTCGTCAGTTTTTAGGCGGATTAGAAAGACCTGATGTTGATAAAATTGATGGATTATCTCCTGTAATTTCGATAGAACAAAAAACTACGAATAAAAGTCCGCGTTCTACAGTCGGAACCATTACAGAAATTTACGATTTTTTACGTTTATTATTCTCCAGAGCTGCAGATGCCTACTCTTTCAATACTGGAGAAAAAATGGTCAGCTATAGTGATGAGCAAATTAGAACCTTAATTTTAAATGATTTTAAAGACAAAAGAATAGCTGTTTTAGCGCCTTTAATTAAATCAAGAAAAGGACATTATAGAGAACTGTTTGAACAGATTTCTAAACAAGGTTTTGTAAAAGTTCGTGTAGATGGCGAAATCAAAGAACTCCAAAAAGGAATGCGTTTAGATAGATATAAAACGCATGATATTGAAGTGGTTATTGATCGATTAATTGTGAATGAAGCTTCAGAAAAAAGATTAGAAGAAACTATTAAAACCGCATTGTATACTGGAAATAACATCTTAATGGTGATTGATGTAGATGATGAAAAACCTCGTTATTTCAGTAGAGAGTTAATGTGTCCAACTTCAGGAATAGCCTATCCGAATCCAGAACCTAATACGTTTTCATTTAACTCCCCAAAAGGAGCTTGTTCTAGCTGTAATGGTTTAGGAATCACTAATGAAATTAACCTTACCAAAGTAATTCCAGATCATAAAATTTCTATTAAATCTGGAGGAATTGAACCCTTAGGAGAACAAAAAAATAGTTGGATTTTTAAACAATTACAACTCATTGCTGAGCGATATAATTTTAAACTTAGTGATCCTATAAAAGAGATTCCAAAGGAAGCTTTAGACATTATTTTACATGGAGGAAATGAGAAGTTTTCAATTGCATCAAAAACAATGGGAATTACTCGTAATTACGAAATAGATTTCGAAGGAATTGTAGCCTTTATTGATAATCAGTACAAGCAAAGTGAAACAACATCTATCAAACGTTGGGCTAAAGGTTTTATGGATGAAGTTACCTGTTCTTCTTGCAAAGGAAATCGATTAAAAAAAGAAAGCCTACACTTTAAAATCAATGATAAAAACATCAGTGATCTTGCCAAATTAGACATTAATGAACTGACCAATTGGTTTGAAAATTTAGAAGAAAATCTTTCTAAAAAACAACTCATTATTGCTGCTGAAATTCTAAAAGAAATTAGAACTCGAATTCAATTTTTATTAGATGTTGGTTTAGATTATTTAGCCTTAGACAGAACTTCAAAATCATTATCGGGTGGTGAAGCACAACGAATTCGTTTGGCTACACAAATTGGATCTCAATTGGTTGGAGTGTTGTATATTTTAGATGAACCAAGTATTGGGTTACATCAAAGAGATAATCAGAAACTGATTGATTCTTTAGTGAAATTGAGAGATATTGGAAACTCGGTTCTAGTAGTAGAGCATGATAAAGACATGATTGAACACGCCGATTTTGTTTTTGATATTGGTCCGGGAGCAGGAATTCACGGTGGAGAAATTGTTAGTGAAGGAACTTTTAAACAGATTATAAATCACAATACATTAACCGCTGATTATTTATCTGGCAGAAAACAAATTGAAGTTCCTAAAACTAGAAGAGTAGGAAATGGAAAATACATCAAAATAACTGGAGCTTCAGGAAATAACTTAAAAAATATTTCCGCAGAATTTCCACTAGGGAAAATGATTTGCGTTACAGGGGTTTCTGGAAGTGGAAAATCTACCTTAATCAACGAAACACTTTATCCAATTTTAAATAAACATATTTACAGAGGTGTTAAAGAACCGATGCCTTATAAAAAAATTACAGGTATAGAACATATCGATAAAGTAATAGATATTGATCAATCGCCCATTGGAAGAACACCTCGTTCTAATCCTGCAACCTATACTGGAGTTTTTAGTGAAATAAGAAGTTTATTTGCTAAAACACCTGAAGCATCAATTCGTGGATACAAGCCAGGTCGATTTTCTTTTAATGTAAAAGGAGGACGTTGTGAAACCTGCCAAGGTGGTGGAGTTCGCGTCATTGAAATGAATTTCTTACCCGATGTACATGTAGAATGTGAAACCTGTCAAGGAAAACGCTTTAACAGAGAAACTCTAGAAATTAGATACAAAGGAAAATCGATTGCTGATATTTTAGAAATGACCATCGATCATTCTGTTGAGTTTTTCGAAAACATCCCTAAAATTCATAAAAAATTAAAAACAATTAAAGATGTTGGTCTAGGGTACATCACTCTAGGACAACAATCTACAACTCTTTCAGGTGGTGAAGCTCAACGAATTAAATTAGCCTCCGAACTTTCTAAACGCGATACAGGAAATACCTTTTATATTTTAGATGAACCTACCACTGGACTTCATTTTGAAGATATTCGAGTCTTAATGGAAGTTTTAAATAAATTAGCCAATAAAGGAAATACAGTCCTAATTATTGAGCATAATATGGATGTGATTAAACTAGCGGATTATATTATTGATATTGGCTTAGAAGGTGGTAAAAAAGGTGGAGAAGTTCTTTGCAAAGGAACACCAGAACAAATAATAAAAAACAAAAAAAGTTATACGGCTCAATTTTTAAAAAAGGAATTATAAATTATAGCCAATACTAAACATCAAAACTCTCGGAAAAATAAATGTTTTGGTATCAGAAATTAAAAAATTAGAAAAAGAACTATTTCTTTTAAATTCTGTGTTAAACATATTATTTGAGAATACTTTATAAGACCAAGCAGAATTTTCTTTTCTGTAAGATAAATTAAAATTAGCAACATCATAGGTATTTCTTTGATTTAAGGCCTTATTCTTAAAATCATATAATGTATAATCAAAAGAGAAAATAAATCCTTTCCAAAAATCGTAATCTATTGTTACAAATAGTTCATTAGTGGTGAAATTAGAGGTTCTGTTACTAGATATAAAGTTACCGATACTTCTCTTAAAACCTATATCTATCGTTGGAAAATCATCATACAATGTTTCTAAACCAACACTATAAGAATAATTGTTATTTTTATTTGTTTGAAGCGTATTGTCTAATTCTAGAAAAAGTAACCGTACTATTAAAAAAAATTAAAAACTTACGTGTTGAAAAAGAGATTACACAATACGAAATGTCTGCTAAATTAAATATGAGTCAGAATTCTTATTATAAATTAGAAAACGGAAAAACTAAATTAAATATTTTACGTTTATTACAAATTTCAAATATTCTAGAATATAACTTTACAAAATATTTAAAATTAGATTTTGAAACTTTAGAATCATAATTTTTCTTCTCCATTCTTATTTCTTCATTATTACATTCTATCTTTGCAATTAGAAAATATTTTTGACATGACAAATGACGATAGAAAAATAAGAGAAAAACTGCAACAAAAAACTTGGAACGAAATCAAAACAAATGACTCTTGGGCCATTTTTAAGATCATGGCTGAGTTTGTTGAAGGATATGAAAAATTAAGTAAAATTGGGCCTTGTGTTTCTATTTTTGGTTCAGCTAGAACAAAGCCTGGAGATCTCTTTTATGAGTTAGCAGAAGAAGTGGCTTTTAAACTAACTCAAAACGGTTATGGTGTTATTACAGGTGGTGGACCCGGAATTATGGAAGCTGGTAACAAAGGAGCACATAGAGGAAAAGGAACTTCGGTTGGTTTAAATATCGAGTTGCCTTTTGAACAACATGACAACCCTTGGATTGATAAAGACAAAAATTTAGAATTTGATTATTTCTTTGTTCGCAAAGTAATGTTTGTAAAATATTCGCAAGGATTTATTGTAATGCCTGGTGGTTTTGGAACTCTAGATGAACTTTTTGAAGCCATCACATTAATACAGACTAAAAAAATTGGACGATTTCCAATAGTCTTAGTTGGTTCTTCTTTCTGGAGTGGATTAATGGATTGGATAAAAAACACCTTAATTGCAGAAGGAAATATAAGTGAAGAAGATTTAAAATTATTTAGAATTGTAGATACCGCTGATGATGCTATTGAACACCTAAATAAATTCTACGACAAATATCAGTTAAAGCCAAACTTCTAGAAATTAAGCATTTATAATAATTTAGCTTATAAAAACAATTACGATCAATAATCAACTAACATCTTCATTGCAAATAGATGTTCAACTTCTTTCAAAAGGTATTTATTATCTTTCGGCACAAAACTTAAACAATTCATTAAAGTTTGTTAAAATCTAATTGAAAAAAAATATATTCATACTACTTTTTATTATCTGTTCTTCTATCTATGTAAATGGACAAGAACATCAGATTTCTATTGATGCTCAATTAGATGATAAAGAAAATATTCTACAAATTAAACAACGTATTATTTTTTCTAATGATTCTGATGCTACATTAACAGAAATATACCTTCATAATTGGGCAAACGGTTATAAAAACAATAAGGCACCGCTTTCTAAAAGGCTTATTGAAGATTACGATAAGTCCTTATATTTTGCTAATGAAAAGGACAGAGGTTTTACAAGCATTAACAATCTAACTGTTAATTTTGAAACTGTTTCTTTTTTAGAATTGGAAAATAATCAAATTGATGTCATTAAAATACAATTAAACAAGTCTATAAAACCTAAAGAATCTGTTGAAATTAATATTGCTTATGACGTTAAAATCCCCAATGCTAAATTTACTAGTTACGGGAAAACAAAAACAGGATATCATCTTAGATATTGGTATTTAGTACCCGCTGTTTTTGAAGGTGAATGGAAGATTATGAGTAATCTTAACATGGATGATTTGTTAACAAATGTTACTGATTATGAAATAAAAATTTCCTTACCTAAACATTACTTTTTAAGCTCAAATTTATACGAATACAAAACTCCAAAAGGAGAAGTAAACGAGTATTTTTTAGTAGGTAAAAACAAAACAGAAGTCCTGTTATCTATTGACACAATTGATAAATTTAAGTCTTTTAAAACTAAAAATATCGATATCAAGACAGACTTGCATAAAAAAAGTGTCAATAAAACCTTGAGTAAAGATATTTTAAACAGACAGCTTCTTTTTATTAAAAAATTTTTAGGGGAATATCCACATAAAGAAATATTTATTGACAAAGCATCACAACGTAAAAATCCAATCTACGGACTAAACCAACTTCCAAAATTCATAAGACCTTTTCCAGATGTTTTTGAATGGGATTTAACCATGTTAAAAGCCTTAACAAAAAAGTATATAGATAACACAATGCTTTTAGACAAAAGAAAAGATTATTGGCTTACGGATGGCTTACAAGCTTACTTAATGATGGTTTATGTTTCCAAATATTATCCAGAAATTAAACTAGCTGGTAATATTTCAAAAATTTGGGGATTTAGAAGTTTTAACTTTTCAAAGCTTAATTTTAATGATAAATATCCTTTTATTTATCAATTTAGTGCACGTCAATTTTTAGATCAACCTTTAAATACTAGAGCAGATTCTTTATCTAACTTTAATCGAAAAATTGTAAGTAAATACAAAGCTGGATTGGGTTTGCGATATTTAGCTGATTATGTAGGAGATTCAATTATCAAACAATCATTTCAAGAGTTTTATTTAAAAAATAAACTTTCATTTGCAAGAAGTAACGAGTTCGGAGAAATCGTTTCCTCTAAAACTGATAAAGACTTAAAATGGTTTTTTGGTGACTATTTACAAACAGATAAAAAGATAGATTATACAATTAAGAAAGCAGCAATCAAAGGAGATTCTGTTTATGTTACTATCAAAAATAAAAGAAATATTACCGCGCCAGTTGCCTTATATGGAATTAAAAATAAAAAAGTCATGTTTAAAAAATGGCTTACAAATATTGACAGTACTGAGATTATTGCCGTTCCTAAAAATGGATATGATCGACTTTCTTTAAATTTTGAAAACTCCTACCCTGAATTCAATTCTATGGATAATTGGAGAAAAGTTGGAAAAAATATTTTAAATAAACCTGTGCAATTCAAATTATACAAAGACATTAACGATCCTTATTATCATCAATTATATTTACAGCCCAACATAAAATACAATTTTTATGATGGCGTTTTACTAGGTTTAAAAATTCACAATAGGCCTATCTTAGCTAGAAATTTTCAGTTTTCAATCACACCTCAATACGGAACAAAAAGTAGTTCTTTAAATGGAACTTTTAATACACGTTATGTTCAGTATTTTGAAAAATCTAAAGTTGAAAGAATTTTTTATTCTTTATCTGGTAGTAATTTACATTACGCAGAAGATTTATCCTACAACACATTCAACCAAGCTGTAACCTTACAATTTAGAAGAAAAAGTTTGCGAGATGCTGGCGGTAGTTTTTTATCAGCTAGATTGTTAAATATTAATAGAGAACTTGCCATTGGAGACTCGCAAACAGATTCTGATAAATACAGTATTTTTAAACTGAGATACTTTTATAACAAGCCAGATATTATTAAAGGTTTTAAATATTCTTTAGGAACAGAAATCGCTAGTAATTATTCTAAATTAATGGGGGAAGCTCGTTTTAGAAAATTAACAGCAAAAAACACTCAATTAGATTTTAGATTCTACGCAGGTGCATTCTTATCAAACAACACCAATTCAGATTTTTTTAGTTTTGGTCTAGACAGAGCAAACGATTATTTATTTGAATTAAATTACATAGGGAGATCAGAAAGTACAGGACTTTTAAGTCAACAGTTTATTATGGCTGAAGGTGGATTTAAATCTGTTCTAGAACAAAGATTTGCTAATGAATTTATGGTTTCATTTAACTCAAGTATTGGTCTTTGGAGGTGGTTTGAAATTTACACAGACGTAGCTTTTCTAAAAAATAGAGGAAATAGTGTTTTCTTCGCCTATGAAAATGGAATTCGATTAAATTTCATTCACAATATCTTAGAATTCTATCTACCATTATACTCAAATAATGGTTGGGAATTAAATAGAAGTGGCTATTCTAAGAGTATTCGATTTGTATTAGTCGCAAGACCTAAAGCAATTTTCAACTTTTTTAGACGTGGTTTTTTATAAAATTCGCAATAAATTTAACATATAGCGCCTATTTGTTGAATTATTCTTAGCTTTAAGATATATTTTTAAATTTCATCCAAAAAAACTACCTTTACCAAACATTAAAAAAGCAATTGAATTATGACTAATACTACTGCAACCTCTAGCGCTACTGAAATCTCATTTAACGACTTTAAAAACGAAGTTTTAAACGATTATAGAATTGCCAGAATTAGTAGAGAATGTAGCTTTTTAGGACGCCGAGAAGTATTAACCGGTAAAGCAAAATTCGGAATCTTTGGCGATGGTAAAGAAATACCACAACTTGCCATGGCTAAAGCTTTTAAAAATGGTGATTTCCGTTCTGGTTATTACAGAGACCAAACCTTTATGATGTCTATTGGTGAATTAAACGCGCAACAATTTTTTGCAGGTTTATACGCCCATACAGATATTAAAATAGAACCCATGTCTGCTGGTAGACAAATGGGAGGGCATTTTGCAACCCATAGTTTAAATATAGATGGAAGTTGGAAAAACCTGAGCAATCAAAAAAATTCAAGCGCAGATATTTCTCCTACTGCTGGTCAAATGCCAAGACTAGTAGGATTAGCACTAGCATCAAAAATATTTAGAAACGTAGATGGTTTAAAACATCTTTCTAACTTTTCTAATGAAGGAAATGAAGTTGCCTGGGGAACCATAGGAAACGCGAGTACTAGTGAAGGTATTTTCTTTGAAAGCATTAATGCAGCTGGAGTATTAGAAGTTCCTATGATTATGAGTGTTTGGGATGATGAATATGGAATTTCAGTACATGCAAAATATCAAACTACCAAAGAAAGTATTTCGGAAATCTTAAAAGGTTTTCAAAGAGATAAAGACACTAATGGTTATGAAATCTTTGTGGTAAATGGTTGGGATTATGTACAACTAATTGATGTTTATAACAAAGCTTCAAAAATAGCAAGAGAAGAACACGTACCTGTTTTAATTCACGTTAAAGAATTAACACAGCCACAGGGCCATTCCACTTCTGGATCTCATGAAAGATATAAAGACGAAGCACGTTTACAATGGGAAAAAGAATTTGATTGTATTGAAAAAATGCGTCAATGGATTCTAGATTTTGAACTACAAGATGGTCATGGAGATACTTTAAAATTTGTTTCTGCTGAAGACGAATTAATAGCGATAGAAAAAGAGGCAAAGAAAGAAGTAAGTACAGCAAAAAGAAATGCTTGGAATGCTTTTATTAATGAAGTAAAATCTGAAGTTACAATTGCTTCAGATATTTTAGAAAGAATTGCAATTAAAAGTAGTAATGGCACTTTTATCACCAAACTTAAAAACGATTTAACAAGTATCGTAGAACCTATCAGAAAAGATGTTTTATCAGCTTCAAGAAAGGTATTGCGTTATATAAAAGATGAAGATTTTGCTGAAAAAACAGAACTTCAGAAGTTTATCGAAACTTCTATAAAAAATGCTGAATTAAAATATTCATCACACTTATTAAGTGAAACTGAAGAAGCTTCAACTAATATTCCTCAGGTAGATCCAACTTACAATTCTCAACCAACCAAAGTTGATGCAAGGCTTGTAATGAGAGATAATTTTGATGCAATTCTAGAAAAATATCCAGAAGTTTTAATTTTTGGGGAAGACGCAGGTCAAATCGGGGATGTAAATCAAGGCTTAGAAGGATTACAAGAAAAATATGGAGAATTAAGAATCTCTGATACTGGTATACGTGAAGCTACAATCTTAGGTCAAGGAATAGGATTAGCAATGAGAGGATTACGTCCGATTGCTGAAATTCAATATTTAGACTATTTATTATACGCATTGCAAATCATGAGTGATGATTTAGCAACGCTACGTTATAGAACTTTTGGAAAACAAAAAGCACCTTTAATTATCAGAACTAGAGGACATAGACTAGAAGGAATCTGGCATTCTGGTTCTCCAATGGGCGGAATCATAAATAATATTAGAGGAATTCATGTTTTAGTTCCAAGAAACATGACCAAAGCCGCAGGTTTTTACAATACCTTATTGCAAGGTGATGATCCTGGATTGGTCATAGAATGTTTAAACGGATATCGATTAAAAGAAGAAGTACCTACTAATTTTGGAGAATTTACAACACCAATTGGCGTGGTAGAAACTATCAAAGAAGGAAAAGACATGACTGTTATTTCTTATGGTTCTACTCTTAGAATAGTGGAAGAAGCTGCTAAAGAATTAACTCAAGTAGGAATAGATATAGAGATTATAGATGCTCAAAGTTTATTACCTTTTGATATCAATCACGATACAGTAAAATCTGTAACTAAAACCAACAGATTATTAGTGGTAGATGAAGATGTACCGGGCGGAGCTTCTGCGTATCTTTTACAAGAAATTTTAGAAAATCAAGACGGGTACCAATACTTAGATAGCAAACCAGCTACCTTAACAGCCAAAGCACACAGACCAGCTTACGGAACAGACGGAGATTACTTCTCAAAACCTTCAGCAGAAGACATCTTTGAGAAAATCTACGAAATGATGCACGAAACAAATCCAACTAAGTTTAAAAGTTTGTATTAGAATTAGCATCACAAAATAAATCAACTTCTTAAAAGTTTATTTCCTATTGCGCATTCTAAACATCGTTTAGATGCGCAATAGTTATTTTTAAGCTCTAATAAAGCCTGACTTTCAAAAGCATTCTTAGCTTCAATTTTTAATTCTGAAAACTTTAAAATAATACTATTCTTCTCTGGTTTTAAACCTTTCATTTTTCCAAATAATCGTTCTTCATCAATAGAATTGGTCGTTTTTTGATAAGTAAATTGTAAAGGAATAATTGTATTGATAAAGATTAAATCAAGAAATAAATTGGTAAACTTCTTCTTAGTTCTTTTAGATGTTTTCTCAAAAGTAAAATGTGAATTCCAAAACTCTGAAACTTCAATTGTAAATAACATATAAAGATTTTCTATTGTTTCTATATTGATTACTGTAGAAAATAAATTCTGATGCTGATGATATAAAGCAATCAATTGCGCAATTCTAACAGTCGGAAAATTGGAGGGTCGCATTCTAAAAAATTGAAACTCATGCTTAGAGAGAGGAGTTAATTGATATTTGCGTTGTAAATATTTGAACTCATTTCTCAATTCAGTATGGTACGAGCTTTCTACATTATCTGATAAAAAACCAGCCTGACCAAATAGCAAAGCGGACAACTTTGTCAAATCATTTCGTTCTTTTCTAATGATAGAAAACGGAATTGATTTTGCTAATTTCAAAAACGAATCACCATTTACCTTTAATCCAAAATTCTTGGCTAATAATTGAAATAAAACAGCTTCCCAATCATTTTTTGATGCTTTTAAAAGCAATGCAATGCTTTTCGATTTATCTTCCAATCTTTCAATATATAATCGCTCTAACCAATTATTTAAAAGAAATGAATCTATGGTATGCAGTTCTTTTTCACAAGGAATCCATTGGGTGTTTTTTGAAGATAACTTTTGATAGTTATTTAAGACATTTTTACTAACGATATTTTTCAATTCTAAAGTAGCAATCGGAGTATTATCTTTAATAAAAACATCGGTATCATACTCCCAAACAACATGTAAAATTACAGCATCATAATTTTTATCTGTTTCATGCTGATGTAAATACCAATCAGATGATTTTAAATGAATTTCTACATTACCAAACCATAATTGATTATCGATATCAATTTTAGCGTTTAAAAAATCGGGGCCAGAATTCAAATTATGAGCTCCTAGTTTTAGAATAGAAATTGATTCATTTTGAGTAGTCGTTAAATTAGAAATATCAAATAGTTGATACTTCCACAAATAGTGTATAAAATCCTCTTTCATCGCTTTTTTTTGTTTTCAAGATACAAAAAAATCAAAAAAAGTATCTCTCTATGTGTATATTGATTTTTCTAATACGAAAAGAATTCTTAGAACGGTGAAGGGTTGTATTTTTGGAAAAAAATTAATAAAAATGAATACTATAGAAAATCTAGAATGGAGATATGCAGTAAAGAAATTTGATGATCAAAAATTCTTACTAGACGCTCAGATTGATACTTTAAAAAAAGCATTTAACCTAACAGCTACATCTTATGGTTTGCAACCTATTAAGTTAGTTATTATTAAAAATAAAGAAATTCAACAACAATTAGTACCGCACAGTTGGAATCAACAACAGGTGCTTCAAGCCTCTCACCTACTCGTAATTTGTATTGATACAAAACTTGATGAATCTGATGTAGAGAAATATTTTGAAAGAGTTCAAGAAATCAGAAATACTCCAGATGATATTATCAACGGATTCAGAGATTATTTAAAAAACACCATCGCTAGTAAATCTGTAGACGATTTACTTTCTTGGGGAAAAAATCAAGCTTATTTGGCATTGGGTAATTTATTAACTGTTTGTGCAAATGAAAAAATAGATTCTTGTCCTATGGAAGGATTTATTCCAGAAAAATACGATGAAGTACTAAACTTACAAGAAAAGAATTTAACTTCTGTCTTAGTCTTACCTGTTGGATTTAGAGCAGAAGATGATATCATGAACAATCAGAAAAAAGTTAGAAAAAATATCGAAGAAATCGTCTTAGAAATTCACTAACCAAATTTTCATTTTTTACTTTTACATGAAACCTATATAAACCAAATCATATGAACTCAGCTATTAGAAAATTAGAACCTACAAGTCTTTGGAATCATTTTTCTGATTTAAATTCAGTTCCTCGTCCTTCAAAAAAAGAAGAACGTGTCATTCAGTTTATGGTCGATTTTGGTAAACATTTAAATCTTAAAACAATCGTAGATTCTGTTGGAAATGTAATTATAACAAAACCAGCAACCAAAGGTTTTGAAAATAGAAAAACGATTGTCATGCAAAGTCATTTAGATATGGTACATCAGAAAAATTCTGATACTGTATTTGATTTTGAAGCAGAAGGAATTAAAATGTTAATTGATGGCGATTGGGTTACGGCAGACGGAACAACTTTAGGAGCAGACAATGGTTTAGGTGTTGCAACCATTATGGCAATTCTATCTTCAAATGATATTGAGCATCCAGCAATTGAAGCGCTGTTTACCATTGATGAAGAAACAGGAATGACTGGTGCCATGGGTTTAAAGGGTGGTCTTTTAGAAGGCGAAATTCTATTAAATTTAGATACAGAAGAGGATGATGAAATTGATATGGGTTGTGCCGGTGGTGTCGATGTAACTGCAACAAGAAATTATACAGAAGAAACTACACCAGAAAAAACAATCGCGTTTAAAATTTCGGCAACTGGTTTACAAGGAGGACATTCTGGTATGGATATTCATAAAGGATTTGGGAATGCAAATAAAATAATGAATCGATTACTTTATAATGGATTTGAACATTTTGGTCTGCGAATTACTGAGTTAGAGGGCGGAAGTCTAAGAAATGCAATTCCAAGAGAAAGTTTTGCAACTATTGTCATTGACGAAATTTCTAAAGAACCTTTCCTTTTTGAAATTGATGCTTTAATTGAAACTATTAAAAGTGAATTTAAAACAATAGAACCAAATTTATCTATAGATATTATTCCTGTTGATTCTCCTAAGAGAACCATGAATTTAGGAGTACAAGAAGGATTTATTAAATCAGTGTATGCTGCTTTAAATGGCGTCTATAAAATGAGTCCAGACATTCCAGATTTAGTAGAAACATCCAATAATATTGCACGAATAATTGTAAAAGATGGTGAGATAAGAATAGCATGTTTAACAAGATCATCTTCAGAATCTTCAAAATATGATTTGGCGAATTCATTACGTTCTTGTTTTGAGTTGTCTGGCTTTGATGTTGAATTCTCTGGTTCTTACCCAGGTTGGCAACCTAATGTGAATTCTGAGATTTTAAAAATCTTAAGTCCGTTATATGAAGAATTATTTCAAGAAAAAGCAAATGTAGTTGCTTGTCATGCAGGTTTAGAATGTGGAATTCTAGGACAAAATTACCCAGACATGGATATGATTTCCTTCGGACCAACGATTAAAGGTGCACATTCACCAGATGAAAGAGTGAGCATCTCTTCAGTTCAAAAATTTTGGAAATTCACGCTAGAAATTTTAAAAAACATCCCTGTAAGAAACTCTTAATTTAGTAAGCTGTAATCTAGAAATTATCTTTTTTTAAACAGCAAGTTAATTGTTTAAAAACTTTAAAAAACAGAACGTAAACACAAGTAAATCAAACACTTGAAAGTTTATATTTTTGTTAACATCTTTGCTTTCTAAAAATAGGATTAAATTGTAAATTTACTTGTTGAAAGCATAAGAATTTAATGGGTAAAATTATAGCAATAGCAAATCAAAAAGGTGGTGTTGGGAAAACAACTACTTCAGTCAATCTAGCAGCTTCTTTGGGAGTCCTAGAAAAGAAAGTATTGTTGATAGATGCAGATCCACAAGCCAATGCATCATCCGGCTTAGGTATTGATATAGAAGCCATAGAACTAGGTACTTATCAAGTGTTAGAACATACAGCTACTGCTAAAGATGCCATTCTAAAAACTTCGTCTCCTAATTTAGACATCATCCCTTCTCATATAGATTTAGTTGCCATTGAGATAGAATTGGTTGATAAAGAAAATAGAGAATACATGCTTAAGCAATCTCTAGAAGAAATTAGAAGCGATTATGATTATATAATAATCGATTGTGCTCCGTCTTTAGGTTTAATCACTTTAAATTCTTTAGTAGCAGCCGACTCAGTAATCATTCCTATTCAATGTGAATATTTTGCACTAGAGGGTTTAGGTAAATTATTAAATACAATAAAAAGTATTCAAAAAATTCACAATCCAGATTTAGATATTGAAGGATTATTGTTAACCATGTTTGATTCTCGTTTACGTTTATCAAATCAAGTAGTAGATGAAGTACAAAAGCACTTTAGTACCATGGTTTTTGACACAATTATTAGAAGAAATACACGTTTAGGAGAAGCGCCAAGTTATGGTGAGAGTATTATAGCCTATGATGCAACAAGCAAAGGTGCTGTAAATTACTTAAATTTGGCAAATGAACTCTTAAAAAAGAATCAATACTATGGCAAAAGCCAATAAGAAACAGGCACTAGGAAGAGGTCTATCCGCATTACTTAAAGACACATCAGACATCAAAGCTGTTGCTACAGAATTAGTAGGAAACATCATTGAAATTGGCTTAGAAACCATCGATGTAAATCCCTATCAGCCGAGAACTTATTTTGATCAAGAAGCTTTACGTGAACTTGCTAGTTCTATAAAAGAATTAGGAGTTATTCAACCTATTACTGTAAGAAAAGTAGGTGAATCATTTCAATTAGTATCAGGAGAACGACGTTTTAGAGCTTCTAAATTGATTGGAAATAAAACGATTCCGGCTTACATAAGAATTGCTAACGATCAAGAAATGCTAGAAATGGCATTGGTTGAAAATATTCAGCGTAAAAATTTAGATCCTATAGAAGTTGCTTTATCTTATCAGCGATTAATTGATGAAATACAACTCACACAAGAAGAATTAAGCACACGAGTTGGTAAAAAAAGATCTACCGTTGCAAATTATTTACGATTATTAAAACTCGATCCAATTTTACAAACAGGAATGAGAGATGGTTTTATTTCTATGGGGCATGGACGCGCATTAATTAATGTTGAAAACTCAGAAGACCAATTAGATATCTACGAGAAAATTTTACGCGAAAAACTTTCGGTTAGACAAACTGAAGAATTGGTAAAAAATTTAAAAGCTGGTGAAACTCCAACTAAAGTAACTAAGAAAGTTTTACCAAAATACATCAAAGAAAGTTTACCTGAAATTAATTCGTTTTTGGGTCATAAGATAGATGTCACCGTTAACTCAAAAGGTAAAGGAAAAATTTCGATACCATTTCATTCTCAAGAAGATTTTGAAAGAATTAAAAACTTATTAAAATAAGTGTTTCAAAAAAACATCATATTAGGAATCTCTTTTCTTCTTTGCTCTTTTTACTCTTTCGGTCAAAAAGACTCTACTGTTGTTGAAAAAAAAGAGGTCATTAAAACATCTAGACTAACTCCAAATAGAATATACAATCCTCTTTCTCCTTCAAAAGCAGCTTTTTATTCTGCCATTTTTCCTGGAGGTGGACAGATTTACAATAAGAAATACTGGAAAGCTCCCATCGTTTGGGCTGGTTTAGGAACTAGTACTTATTTTTACTTAGATAATAATAGTGAATACAAAAGATACAGGAGAGCTTTTAAACAACGAAAAGCTGGTTTACAAGATGAATTCACACTCGATGACGGAACAGAGATTATCTCTATTGACGGTTTAGAAAGTGCCCAAAAAACATTAAGGGGAAATAGAGATTTATCAATTTTATCAACGGTTTTAATTTATGTTTTACAAATTGTTGAAGCCAGTGTTAATGCACATTTATTGCAATTTGATGCTAGTGATAATCTTTCAGTAAATCCTACAATGGTAAATAATCCTTTCAGATTAGAATCACCAACTGTTGGTTTTAGTCTTAAATATAATTTAAAATGAAACATATAGTCATAACTTTAAATTTGAAAGAAATAATTTTATGGATGTTACGTGACTTTAAAAGTTAATTAAATAAAACACATGAAAATAGCTCTTTTAGGTTATGGAAGAATGGGTAAAGAAATTGAAAAAATAGCTTTACAAAAAGGACATGAAATTGTTTTAAGAATTCAAGGAGATGAGAACTACAATATTACTCTTGCTGATATTGCAATAGATTTTAGTATACCAGAAGCTGCTTTAAAAAATATTACCAATTGTTTTCAAAATAATGTTCCAGTTGTTTCTGGTACAACAGGCTGGTTAGAAAACTATACTGATGCTATTGCTATCTGTAAAGAAAATAACGGAAGCTTTATTTATGCATCAAATTTTAGTATTGGAGTTAACATTTTTTTTGAACTGAACCAGCGACTAGCAAAAATGATGAAGTCCTTAGATGATTATTCCATCAAGCTTGAAGAAATTCATCATACAAAAAAATTAGATACACCTAGTGGAACTGCAATTACCTTAGCAGAAGGAATTATTGACAACTCTTCAAAAAGTAACTGGGAATTAAAAGAAAATCAAACAGAAATTAACGAAAATAACATCCCAATTATAGCTAAAAGAATTCCAGAGGTTCCTGGTACACATATTGTTTCCTATGAATCAGAAATCGATTCTATAGAAATGAAACATACTGCACACAGCAGAAAAGGATTTGCATTAGGAGCTGTAATTGCTGCAGAATGGTTAGTTAATAAAAAAGGAGTCTACACAATGAAAGATGTGTTAAACATTGGTTAAAAACCGTAACATTTTCTTTTATTTGTAACTGATAGCTAAAGTAAAAAATACAAAATATGACATTTACTGAGTGGTTTATTTTTTTCATACTAGTACAAGTAATTCATTTTGCTGGAACATGGAAATTATATCAAAGAGCAGGAAGGAAAGCTTGGGAAGCTGCAATTCCTATTTATAATGCAGTTGTTTTATTAGGGATTATAAAAAGATCTAAGTGGTGGGTGTTTTTATTATTCTTTCCAATAGTAAATCAATTAATGTTTCCAATTCTTTGGATAGAAACTGCAAGAAGTTTTGGCTTTAATAAAAGAAAGGATACCACTTTAGTTTTACTAACTTTTGGTTTTTATCTTTTCTATATTAATTATGCAACTGATGCACCATACAAAGCTGATAGAAGCTTAAAGCCAAGAACTGGTTTGGGCGAATGGGTGAGCTCTATTGCTTTTGCTATTATAGCTGCTACAATGGTTCATACGTATGTGATGCAACCTTACACCATCCCTACTTCTTCTTTAGAAAAAACGCTATTAGTTGGAGATTATTTATTTGTAAGCAAGTTTCATTATGGAGCAAGATTTCCATCAACAATGGTTGCAGCTCCAATGTTACACGATAGTTTACCAACATCATTTATCGGTAAAAAGAACATAAAATCGTATCTCAAAAAACCTCAACTTCCTTATTTAAGAATTCCTGGTTTTCAAAAGATAAAACGCAATGATATTGTTGTTTTTAACTGGCCTGTAGATACCTTAGCGCATTGGATAGATCCTAGTAAAGGTATCGATTATAAACCTTTAGATAAAAAAACAAACTATGTAAAAAGGTGTGTAGGAATTGCAGGTGACACACTTGAAGTTAGAGATGGCTATGTCTATATCAATGGTGAAAGAAATATACTTCCAGATAGAGCAAAACTTCAGTTCTATAACATAATCTATTCTAACAAAGGGTTATCTACAAGCAAATTAAAAAGATACACTAGTAATGAATTTGAAAGAAAGTTTGTAATTAGCTTTACAAGTCAAGAGCAATATAGAGCCGTCATGAATTACGTAATTGAAAATCCTGAAAATGTGAAGGACAATCAGTACAAAATCACCACTTCAGATGGCGGAATACCTCAACAGATTATTAATGCTTACAGACTTGATATTAAAGAAGTAAGTACCTTCAAAAGAAAAGCCAATATTACTGATGAAATTGCTGAGAAACTCAGAAAAGATTCAGAAGTTGACAGTGTTATTAAAGTAATTGAGCCCAAAGGAGTTCTGGATAGAAACGTCTTTCCAAGTGTTGCAAGTTTAGGTTGGAATACCGATAATTATGGACCAATTTACATTCCAAAAGAAGGAACAACAGTTACATTGGACAAGAACTCTCTTCCGTTTTATAAAAGAATTATTGGTGAATATGAGCATAATCAACTCGATGTTATTGGTGAGCATATCTTTATCAATGGTAAAAAAGCGAATTCCTATACTTTTAAGCAAGATTATTACTGGATGATGGGTGATAACAGACAAAACTCTTTAGATGCTAGAAGTTGGGGATACGTTCCTTTTGATCATGTTGTTGGAAAACCTGTTTTAATTTGGTTTAGTATAGAAAACGGTAAAGTTCGTTGGGAAAGATTATTTACAACCGTTGGTGGTGATGGAGAACCTGTTTCTTACATACTTTATTTCTTGATTACTTTAGGAGGATATATTGCCTATTCATTCTTAAAGAAAAAGAAAAAAACCACCTGATAATGGCGTTGTTTTTACCCACTTACTTCTCTCCTATTTCTCAATACGGAGCTATGATGAATTTTGATTCGATTACTTTTGAGGTAGAGGATAACTTTCAAAAACAAACCTACAGAAATAGATGTTATATTTATGGAGCTAATGGGAAACAAATCCTAAATATACCACTGTCATATCCAAAAACTGAGGGAAGAAAAAAAACCAAAGATATTTTAGTTGAAGATTCTAACTGGCAAACACAACATTACAAATCGTTAAAAATAGCTTACAGTCATTCTCCTTTTTTTGAATTTTATAAAGATGATTTACAACTGATCTTTGAAAAAAAATATAAATATCTTTTAGATGTAACTTTAGATAGCTTTCTTTTTATAAATGATGCCTTAGATTTAGCAAAAAATCATGCAGCTAGCAAAGAGTATAATGATTCTAACCTGAATGACTTTAGACATTTGGCAAGTGCTAAATCTAATTTAAACTACAATTTCGAACCTTATATACAAATGTTTGATGACAAATATGGCTTTCTTGAAAACCTATCTATCCTTGACCTTCTTTTTATGGAAGGACCTAATTCAATTAGTTTTTTAGAGAAAGTTAATGTAACTTTGAAATAATACTCCTATAATTTTTTTAACCAAAATTGATATTCCGTCATGGAAAAGATTAAAAAATTTGTGGATTCTTTTCATTCTTTATCTAATTCATCATCAGAAGAATTTAACCGTTTATTTACAAAGATAAAATTCAATAAAAACGATGTTCTTTATAGTACTGGAGAAAAATCCGGGAGGTTCTTCATATTAACTAAAGGGATTGCTAGATCTGTAGTTTTAGACAGTAACGGTAAAGAAAAAACGAGAACTATTTTTAAAGCTCCTATTGTTTTTACCTCACTTATTTCTAGCTTAAACAGTAAACCTTCTTTGGCCGAATTCAATTGTTTAACTGATGTAACTATGTATGAAGGTAATTTTCTGGAATTTATCAATCTTACTCAAAAAGCATCACGATATTTCAATTTTATATAACCGTTTTTTAGAAGAAGCATTTATTAGAATGCAAGTTAAAGCAACTATTCTCTCTACGTTAGATGCCGAAGCACGGTATTTGCACTTAAAAAAGCAAATTCTTGATATAGAAAGCTTAATTCAACTAAATCATATCGCTTCTTATTTAAATGTTACACCTGTTAATTAAGTCGTGTCAGAAAAGAGCTTTACAAATAATCAATCCTATTAACATAGCTTAACAGCAATAAAAAAATTATAGCTACTTTTGTTGCATATAATATTTCCCCCAAGAAATTATTATTTTGCCCCCATATTTAAAAACTTGCTTTTATAAAGCAAGTTTTTTGTTTACTAGATCTCTCTAATCCTTATTAAATGGAAGTGAAATTTATGACACATTACGGTATTCATTTCATCATACCGCTTCTGATTGCAATCCTATTTTATAAAAAAAAGTGGATGCAAGTATATTTTATACTTATTGCAACGATGCTTATTGATTTAGATCATTTATTAGCAACTCCAGTTTTTGACCCTAATAGATGTAGTATTAACTTTCATCCATTACATTCTTATTATGCTATTGCATGTTATTTTATTCTATTAATTCCTAAGAAAAGTAGAATTCTAGCAATAGGATTACTAATACATCTCATTGCAGATAGTATCGACTGCTATCTTTAGATTTTTATAAATCTTGAGAGCAATTTATTGATATCTAAAGAAATTTTAAGTTTCACTACAGTAAAGAGATAAATTCCAGATATTAATATCGTATTTAAAGCAATATTAATTATGGGATGAAAGTTAAAACTCCAGAAATAGAAACTAAAAAAGACAAGGAGTAAGATTAATAACAGCTTTCCTGTTTCTCCAGAATAAGGAGTAATAGAAAACTTGCGTTTTACATACCAAAGCTTGATAACACTAAAAAATAGTACAACGATTAAAGTTGAAATTGCCGCACCATTTGTGCTATACAAATCAATCAGCCAATCATTTAAAAATGCCACAGAAAAAGCCATTCCTAAGCCTACAGGAAGTAACATTTTATAATATTTAGAATTGATAATAATCTCTCCGTTTATACCCAAATACATCTTGAATAATTTTGCGCCAGAAATTATTAATACTACCCATTTACCTCCAGAATATTCTTGAGGCAATAACTTAAACAATTGATCTACATTTAAATTGACTAATAGAAAAAGCAAGCCACATACTAATAATAAATTGATAGAACTTTGCTTGTATAATTTATTTACCTCCTTAAAATTATTCTCATTAATCGCTTTAGAAGTTAAGGGCTGTAAAATTTGTAACATCGCTCTTCCCGGGGCTTCTATTGCAGTTCCAATAAATACTGCAACCGAATAATAAGCAGCCAATGCCATTCCTTCTTTTTTCCCAGGAATCATTACTTTATCAATATCTAATAATATTGCGCCAGCACTTCCTGCTAAAATGATATATAAAGAATATCTAAGAATTTCTTTATAATTAGAGGGTAATGAAAAAGTGATTTTTGGGAAGTATAATTTAAAGGCATACAGCATCATAATTAGTAATCTCAAAAAATAAGCTCCTGTTAAGTAGTAAATAAACTCTACTTCTGTAATAAATTGAAAATAGACACAAAAGAGCAAAAACATTACCGCCAATCTATTGTACATCTCTTTGATGAAATTTCCGAAAATCGATCGTAATTGCACTTTAGACCAAGCATAAAAAACTTCAAAATAAGCTGTTGCTACCGCAACTAAATAAATAATATACGTGTAGTCTTTAATGACTGCATTTTTTTGTGAAAGGAAAATATTTATTTGCTCATAAAACACATTTCCTAAGAATCCAAAAGGAATTGCAATAAATAAAGGTAAAACTAAGGCTAGATTTAAAAACTTATCTCTTTCAATTTTAGTTTCGTAAGATGAATAAAATTTGATGATGGTATATTGAACACCAAAAGCAGTAATCGGCATCACTAAATTAGCTGCAGAAAGTAAAAAAGTTACTAATCCGTAATATTCACCATCTAAAAAACTAGTATATAAAAAAAGTACATTAACTCCTCCAATAGCAAAAGCTAGATATACAATTAATGTATTTATAAATGATTGCTTAAGTACAATTCCCAATGTCTAGTGTATTAATTGATAAATAGATTGATAAATTTTTTCTCCAACATTGTTACCGTACAATTCTATCGAGAAATCTTTTTTTGAATCTTTATACGTTTCAAACGCTTCTATGATCGTTTTGGTATCGCTTCCTACAATTTTAGCAAAACCATGATTTACCAATTCTATCCATTCAGTTTGATCTCTAACAATAATGCAATGTTTGTTATTAAAAAATGCTTCTTTTTGCAATCCACCACTGTCTGAAATCACCATAGAACAATTCTTCAATAGCTCTAACATAGAATAATATCCAACAGGATCTATCAATTGTATTTTTGGTTGAATAGCAAGTTTCTTTAAAATAGCTTTCGTTCTTGGATGTAATGGCAAAACTACGGATTGAATTTTATGAATTTCTTCTAATGCCTTGAAAATTGAAGTTAACTTTTCTTCATCATCTGTATTTTCTTGACGATGAATCGTTGCTAAAACAAATTTATTTTTTTGTAATTTTTGATCTTTAATTATAGAGGATTTAGCTTCAGAAAACTGACTGTAATACACAACAGCATCTTTCATTATATCCCCATGTTTTTGAATTAAAACCGGTAGATTATCAAAACCTTCATTCTTTAAATTATCGATAGCTGTTTGTGTTGGGCAACTTAATAAATCTGAAATTCTATCGGTTAAAATTCTATTGATTTCTTCTGGCATTTTCATATTAAAAGAACGCAATCCTGCTTCTATATGGATCACTTTAATATGTAATTTTTTTGCGGCCAAAGCACCAGCAATAGTAGAGTTTGTATCACCATAAATAACCAATGCATCAGGTTTTTCAATTTCTAATACTTTTTCAATCTCTTCAATCATTTTACCAGTCATAGCACCATGACTCATACTATTGATATCTAAATTATACTTTGGTTTAGGAATCATCATTTCCTCGAAAAACACTTCACTCATATTGGCATCAAAATGCTGACCTGTATGCACAATTACTTCTTCAATAGCTTTGTGTTTATTAATGATCCTACTTAATACAGCTGCTTTCACAAACTGTGGTCTTGCTCCTAATACGGTGACAATTTTTTTCATATAAATTATGATCCTAACTTTTTAATCAATTTTGCAAGCTGACTCGTTAATTCTCTTCTATGATATTGTTGAATATCTTTGGAATTAATGACTAAACTCTTCTTTTTATACTCTTGATACAACTCTAAAATATGACTTTTTAAAGTTTCTTTATGGTGGTAACCAAAAATATGTCCGGCTTTTGTGTTTTTTAAAATTGCTGCGGCATCTCCATCTTCTGGACCAATTGCTAAAATAGGTCGTTTTGATTGTAAATACTCAAAAATCTTCCCAGTAATAATCGCTTTTGCACTAGAAACATTATTGATACTTAATAATAATACTTGAGTCTTTGATTGATGTTGACTTACTTCTTTATGACTAAGATATGATATCAACTCAATAGCTTCCTCTCTAAATATTTTTAAATCCTGATTAACTACTTCATCTACTTTACCAATTAATCTAATGCATAAATCGTTTTTAAAATCTAAATCCGATTCACAAATCTCTTGTAAAGCTTCCCATAAAACGGTTGGATTTCTATCAGAATTCATTAAACCAACATGTGTAATCGAAAATTTAGCATCTAATTTATTTGATGAATTATTTTCATTGGTATCAAATCCATTAGTAATAACTTCAATCTTATCAGAATATTGAAGAAAATTCTCTTTCATGGTATTACCAACTACAATCACAGCATCGGAGTTTTTTAAAACTTCTTGTTCTAATTGTTGATGTTTTAGAATCGCTTTTTCTGTCAGGGGTAATTGATGGAAATAATCTATTTCTGTCCATGGATCTCTAAAATCTGAAATCCATTTTATACCCATTTTCTTTTTTAATTCTAAACCAATTAAATGCATGCTATGTGGCGGACCAGTAGTGACCACAACATCTATTTGGTTATTCTTAAGATAATTAGTTAAAAATTTTACAGAAGGTTTTATCCAAAATTTACGCGCGTCAGGGATAAAATAGTTGGCTCTAATATATTGTGCAATTTTACCCAAGAAAGTCGGATTTGGGTTCAAGAAACCTGCACTTTCCTTGTTCTTTTTTCCACCAAATACTGATAATAATGAATTAGGTTCGAATATAGGCCGCTTTAAAATCTCTAAATTGTCAGTAATTTCATCTTCTAAGCCAGCATCTAAAATTGGATAAGTTGGATTATCAATTGTATAAATAACAGGTTCTATATCAAAATCTCTTAAATATTTAGAAAACTTCAACCAACGTTGAACTCCAGAACCACCTGCTGGTGGCCAATAATAAGTAATGATTAAAACTTTCTTTTTAGAGCTCATCATACAGTTTTACTAATGCTAGTGAAGTAAGTTCCCATGAAAATTCATTTTCTATAAACTGTTTTCCGTTATTTCCTAGTGCTTCTGATTTTTCTTTATTAGCATACAATTCTAAAACTTTAGCAGAAAAATCTTCTTCATCTTTTTCTCTATGAACCAATCCACTGTTTGATTGCTCTACAATTTCTTTTTGAGCAATCGCATTGCTTACTATAACTGGTTTGCCAAAACTCATGTACTGAAAAATCTTGTTTGCATATGCAACATCATGTTGTATACTTCGGTATAATGGAGAGATACAGACATTACTAGCTACAATATACGACGGAAATAAAGAAACATCTTGCCAACCTTCAAAATCTACAAAGCTTTCTAAATTAAGCCTTTTAACTTCTTCTTTTAAAATGGTATCTGTTGTATTCTTACCAACAATGACTAGTTTATAATTTTCAATTTGCTGAGATAATTTTTTGGTAGCTCTAATAGCGGTTAATAAACCTCTTCTAATATTAGTATCACCTAGATATAGAATTACAAATTGATTTGCATATTTATCTTTGACTTCATTAGAGAAAATAGCTTCTTTACAAAAAGATTGTCTTACGGTGTTGGGAACTAAAAGGATATCATTTTTACTAATTCCTGTTCTATTGATTACATCATTTACAAAACCAGGCGATACTGTAATTACTTTGTCTGCTTTTTTAATAAACTCTTCTTCCTTTTTTTTCCACTTACTTGGTGAAATAATATATTTCCCCGGAAACTTAGAGAGATGAGGATAAAACTTCATGTTTTCTGGAATATTGTCATGAAGGTCTATGACTATTTTTAGTTGATATTTCTTATTGATTTCAAATACTGTTCCTGCTATTCTCATATCGTGAACATGAAGAACATCGATATTATTTTCTTGTATAAAATGATCAATTTTGGATTTCATCATCATTTTATAAAAAGGAAGATCATAAGAAAGTGCAGAAAGTTTATAAATTATTTTATTAGAAAGGTATCTTTTAATTTGAATTCCATTAGTAATTTCTTCTAATTTTTGATTGCCATAGGTAAGGCAAAAAAGAAAAACTTCATGTCCAGCATTAATCAATGTAACTGCTTCATTTTCCACCCTTGGATCTGGCGGAAATGTTTCGTCTAGAATCATTCCAATTTTCATGTTCTAATGAATTTTAAGCATTTACAGTAAATGTAAAAAGATTAACTAGCTCTCTTTTTCTTTTTCTCAACAAAAAACCAACCTATTGGAATTAACAATAAGAGTGCATATGATATTAAAGAAATGGTACTTCCAGTTTGTATTACTTTAGGTTCAAATTTGAATTCTATGGTATGATTTCCTGCAGGAACAGACATTCCTCTCAACACATAATTCACTCTAAAATGAGGTTTTAATTCTCCATTAATATAAGCATTCCAACCCTCTCCGTAATAAATTTCAGAGAAGACAGCAAATTGCTTCCCTGTTGATGAAGATTCATATTTAAGAGCATTTAAAGAATATTCTGTCAATTTTATAGTAGCTAAAGAATCTGGCTGAATTCCAAAATCAATTGTACCTTTTAATTTGGTTGTATCAAAAGTAACTTCAGATTTAGTTTGCAAACTATCTAATGCTGTAATTTCTTCATCAGCAGAGGTTACCAGTTTAACATTGTCAACAAACCAAACATTTCCATTTGCTGTAGGGTTTTGTTGTGCTTGCACTTCTCCATCTTTCCCAGGAATAATGAAATACTTCACATTCAACATATTAAAAACTTCCATGTTTTGTTTTGCAAATTGGAATTCAATTAAATCTTGATATCGACCCATTTTAGCAGCATGATATCCTCCAATAGATTTATGAAAATAAGAGGTTCTACCATCTTGAAAAGGATCACCAGTAAAATTGGCAACTCTATAATGGCTTTTATCTTTTTGTATTTCTATATCTGCTGCAGAAGCCACAAAAGGTTTGTCAATTTTTCTAGCGGACTTAAAATCATCTTGATTTACATATCTTAAGTTCACTTGAACAAGATCAAATAAGATTAATACTGCAAAACCAATAATGGCTTTCGTTTGATTTAGCTTTTGTTTTAAGAACAACCACAATATTCCAAAACTCAATCCAATTAAAAGAATAGATCGTAAACTATCAGCATATAACATAGATTCTCTGTCAGCTTTTACAGCATCTAACAATCCTTCATACTGCGCATAGTTACCATCCCTTAATCCTTCAAAAGTAGAAGTAGAAATGGCATAAAATAATCCAACAACAACTAATCCTCCGGTAACATAGAACGCTTTTTTTAGTGCAGTTTGTTTCTCTTCATTAGAAGTTTTTGTAGAGAAAAATTCTTTAACAGCTAATATTCCAAGTAACGGTATGCATAATTCCGCGATTACTTGAAAAGAGGAAACGGCTCTAAACTTATTGTATAAAGGAACGTAGTCTATAAATAGATTAGTCAAAAAATCGAAGTTTTTACCCCAGCTCATTAAGATTGCAAAAACAGTTGTGGCTACTAACCAATATTTTAATTTTCCTCTGACTAAAAATACACCTAGAAAGAAGAAGAAAAATATGACCGCACCAATATAAGCTGGTGCTTCAATTATGGGTTGATCTCCCCAATAAGTAAATACTTGTTTGGTAAATCCTTCTGCTTGTTTTGGTCCGGCTATATCTTCTACAAATTGATACGTTTCAGAATCTTTACTTAATTCTTCAACTGTTCCACCACCCATATATCTTGGAATTAACAAGTTAAACGTTTCACTAATTCCGTAACTATATTGCGTAATATATTCTTTATCCAATCCAGAGGTAACTTCTTTTTCTGTTCCGTTTGGAGTAATAGTTAATTCTGATTTCCCTCTGGTACTTGAGTCAGTGTATTCTTTGGTTGCCATTAAACGAGTGGAATTGACTCCCACGGCTAAAAGCATTGCTATGATAATCATGGCAGCTTGTGTAGCAAATTGTGGAATCTTATTTTTCTTAATAGCATCCATCAATTCAACAATCCCTAAAATTAAAATTGCAAACAAAAGGTAATAGGTCATCTGAGGATGATTGGCTTTAATTTCTAGAGCAGTTGCCAATCCGGTTACAGTAAACCCAAGTAAATATCGTTTCTTAAAAATCCATATAATCCCGGCTAAAACCATTGGCATGTAGGCAATCGCATGTGCTTTTGCGTTATGTCCAGCTCCAAAAATAATAATGAGATATGTAGAAAAACCAAAAGCTAAAGAACCTATAATCGCTAATTTACAGTTGACTTTAAAAGCCATCAAAAGGATATAGAAACCTAAAAAGTAGAGAAATAAATAATCTGCTGGTCTAGGAAGAAAACGTACTAGTTTATCTAAAGCAGTGATATAATCATTTGGAAAATAAGTTCCTATTTGATAGGTTGGCATTCCGCTAAAAGCACTTTCTGCCCAATAAGGTTCATCACCTGTTGCGGCTCTAAAATCATTTACCTCTTTTGCCATACCGATATGTTGTGTAATATCGGATTGAGACATTTTTTCACCTTTTAATACTGGATGAAAATATAATAAGGCAGCAACCATAAAAATAACTAATGATACTACGTGAGGTAAAAGTTTTTTAAAATTCATATCAGTCGATTTCTTCAAAATCTACATATTCACCAACAGTGTTACTTCCTTGGTTGTTAGAGTTGGGTTTCTTGTCGATGATCGTTTCACCCTCTCTAGTTGTAGAACTCTGAGATTTTTGATTTTGTTGATTGTATTGTTGTTGTGCTTTATCTTGCATTTTACTCACCATTTTTTTCATTAAAATAGGGGCGAATATTCTCGCTAAAAAACGAACAGCATAGTATATAATAGCTAAGATAAGTAGTGTTCTAAGTAAGCCCATTAATTCTGCTTCTTGCATGTTTAATTAAATAAAAATCAAAAGTAACAATTTGATGATAATTGATACGTTAATACATTACAAAACTTTAACAGTCTTAAAAAAGTATTTATTGCATTTGATGAGTCCTATTTTTACAGTATGTTTGTGTAAAACCAAAAGAAAAGTAAGATTTTCTACAGGATCTCCCTTTATGTTTAAACTTCAAAAATTGTGTGTTCTCTTTATTGTATTATTTACAAATACAATATTCGCTCAATATACTGGGGTTATAAACTCAAACAGACCTGGGTTTTCTGAGAGTCCTTATAGTGTTGGATCTGGAGTTTACCAGCTAGAAACTAGTATGCTTTTAAGAAACATTGACCGTTTTCCTACATTTTCTAGACCTAAGTCTAATGGATTTGATTTCTTATTTAGAACAAGCTTCATTAAAGAAAAACTAGAATTCAATCTAAATTTTGCTGTACAAAAAGATCTTATCGCTTTCCAAAATATTTTCAACTCAGACTATTCTAAAACTGGTTTCAGCAAACTAATTATTGGAGCAAAGTATTTGTTTTATCAACAAGAATACACCGATAAATCAAAAGAAATACGAAGTTGGGTAGAGCGCGGAAAGTTTGATTGGAAAAGATTAATTCCTTCTGTGGCGGGTTATGTTGGAATTAACACTGGCATTGCAGATGATATCTATGAAGCATCCAGTTTTTCACCAAAAGTTGGTGTCTTACTACAAAATAACATCAATAGAGATTTAAACATTATCACAAATATTTATTATGATAGAATTGGAACCGATCTTCCTGAGTTATCTTATATAATAACTGCTACCTACAGTTTTAATGATCGATTATCTACTTTTATAGAAAATCAAACGCTCTCAAATAAATTTCAATCTTCAACAAATTTAGGATCTGGGCTAGCATTTCTCTACAATAAGAATTTACAAATAAACAGTTCTTTACGTTTATTAGCAGATGCAAATTCAACAGGTTTTTATACTTCAATTGGAGCTTCTTATCGATTTGACAAACATGTAGATGAAGTAATTGAGTTAGATAAAAATGGCATTCCTATAGAAGATGAAGAAAATTCTGTAACAAAAAAAGAAGGCTTATTTGCTAGAATTTTTAGTAGTATCACAAATATCTTTAAAAAGAAAAGTAAGAGACAATCTACGGGTGTTACCAAGTTAAAAAAGAAGACTATTGAATCTATCAGAAAGAATACAAACAAAGATGAAATCAATGCTAATAATGATAGTTTACAAGTAAGAACTGTAAAACCAATTAGAACTAGAGCAAAAAGAGTTCGAGTTAAACCTTCTAAAATTAAGCCAATAAAAGACAAAACTAAAAAAGGATTTTTGGGCATATTTAAAGGAAGTTCTCAAAAAGATAAAGATGCAAAAAAAGAAAGTGCTGACGAGCTTAAGAAAAGAAAAATGAGTAATAAAGAAATTGCAAAAGAGCTCAAAAAACTTGAAAAAGAACAAAAAAGAATAGAAAAAGAACAGAAAAAAGAAGCCGCCAAAAAAAAGAAGGAAGAAGAAAAAAAGAAGAAGGAAGAGGAAAAGAAAAAGAAAGAAGAGGAAGATGATGAAAATGGTGAGTGAAAAAATAATTTTTAAACATAATTTAGTGCTATGATTACACTAAAAGAGATGGGTACTAAAAAGGAGATGAAACAATTTGTGAAGTTTCCTTTTTCGATATACAAAAACAATCCGTATTGGGTTCCGCCAATTATTAAAGAAGAATTGGAAGTTCTTAATAAAGAAAACAACCCTGCTTTTGAAACTGCAGAAGCTCGTTTTTTTGTTGCAATCAAAGATGGTGAAATTGTAGGTCGTGTTGCTGCCATCATTAACTGGTTTGAAGTAAAAGAGCAAAAAATTAAAAAAATGCGGTTTGGCTGGTATGATGTAATAGATGATATTAAAGTTTCTAAAGCTCTTATCGACAAAGTAAAAGAAATAGCAAAAGAAAATAACTTAACCTATTTAGAAGGTCCTGTTGGCTTTTCTAATCTAGATAAAGTTGGTGTTTTAATATCTGGTTTTGATCATATTGGAACCATGATTACTTGGTATTCACTCCCGCATTACAAAGAACACCTAGAACAATTAGGCTTTGTAAAAGAAAAGGAATATTTAGAAAATAAATTCCAATTGGCCAATGTAGACGGCGCTTATTATGAGCGAGTTTCTAAATTAATTCAACGTAGATTTAAACTAACACCTTTAAATTTCACCAAGACTAAAGACATTATGCCATATGTAGATGAAATGTTTGATTTGTTTAATAAAACCTATTCGAAATTATCATCTTATGTACCCATTTCTGACAAGCAAATAGCTTATTTTAAAAAGAAATACATCGGATTCATCAATCCAGAATTTATCAAATTTGTGATTGATGAAAATGGAAAATTGGTAGCATTTGGAATTATGATGCCTTCGTTTTCTAAAGCGCTACAAAAAACAAAAGGATCTTTATTACCATTTGGAATATTTCATTTATTAAAAGCAAGGAAAAATCCTACAACAGTTACCTCTTATTTAATTGGTGTAGAACCAGAATATCAAAACAAAGGTATCACTGCAATCGTTTTTAGTGAATTCTCTAAAAGTTTTAATGCTATTGGAGTAAAAACCATTGTAAGAACTCCAGAATTAGAAGACAATACGGCCATCCATCAATTATGGAAAAGCTTTGATCCTGTAACACATAAAAGAAGAAGAACTTATCGATTATCTATCTAATGCAGCTATTTTATAATCCAACAATAGACAAAGACACAAAGCAAATCACTTTTAATAAAATTGAAAGTCGACACATTGTAAAAGTGCTTCGAAAAAAAGAAGGGGATCAAATTTATATCACCAATGGAAAAAGTCAATTATTTGTTTGTCAGATTACTATGGCAAATGACAAAAAATGTTTAGCCGTTATTTTTAGCAAAGAAGAGAAGCAAAAACTTAGAGATTATTATTTACATGTAGCCATTGCTCCTACTAAAAATAATGATCGTTTTGAATGGTTTTTAGAAAAAGCTACTGAAATAGGTATTGATGAAATTACTCCAATAATTTGTCAGAATTCTGAGCGAAAAGTGATTAAGACAGAACGATTAGAAAAAATCATTTTGTCTGCCATGAAACAATCCTTAAAATTTCATTTACCTAAACTCAATGAAGCCATTACATTTTCTGAATTTCTACAATCAGAAAGAAAAGAAAAAATTTGTATTGCACATTGTGATGAAGGTGATAAAAAGCTACTAAAAGAGGTTGTCAAACCAAAAGAAACAGTGACCATTTTAATTGGTCCAGAAGGAGACTTTTCTCCATCTGAAATTTCAAAAAGCATGACTTCTAAATGTATTCCTATCACTTTAGGTGAAGCACGTTTAAGAACAGAAACAGCAGCTTTAGTAGCTGTACAGAATATTTCATTTATCAACCAATAAGAATTGTTATCTTGCTTATAAATTCATTAATCTTGAAGTTAAAAAAGTTATTGTTATTACTATTTATTGGTTTTTCAGTTCAAATCTCTGCTCAAAAAGTAGCCGTTTTAAAATATAATGGTGGTGGTGATTGGTATTCTAATCCTACAGCTTTACCTAACTTAATTAGTTTTGCAAACGAGAATTCAAATACTCAAATCGCAAAAGATCCTACTTCAGTTGCTGTTGGAAGTGTTGACCTTTTTAACTTTCCAATCGTTTTTATGACAGGACATGGAAATGTTTTTTTCACAAATAAAGAAGCTTTAAACTTACGTAACTATTTAATTTCTGGAGGATTTCTTCATATCTCTGATAATTACGGTTTAGATAAATATATTCGAAGAGAGCTTGCCAAAGTTTTTCCAAAACTAACCCTACTAGAAATTCCAAGTAATCATCCTATTTATAATCAAACTTTTATTTTTAAAGACGGTTTGCCAAAAATTCATGAGCATGATAAAAAAGCGCCGCAAGGATTTGGATTGTTTTATGAAGGAAGATTGATTTGTTTTTATGATTACGAATCTGATTTAAGTGATGGATGGGAAGATGCCTCTATTCATAACAATCCTGAAGAAGTTCGCTTAAAAGCTTTAAAAATGGGTGCCAATATTATAGAATATGCTTTTAAAAACTGATTTAAATATTCCTATTGATGACATCAAAATTAATTTTGATACCGAAGCACTTTGGATCTTAAATATTGCATTGGCCATTATCATGTTTGGCGTTGCCTTGGCTATTAAAGTTGATGATTTTAAACGTTTAATAAAAAAACCTAAGATTCTTTTAGTCGGTATTTTCTCTCAATTCTTCTTATTACCAGCACTTACATTTTTAGCTATTTTATTAATAGAACCTCATCCAAGTTTTGCTCTTGGAATGATGATGATTGCTGCTTGTCCGGGTGGAAATGTTTCTAACTTTTTTAGTAAGATGGCAAAAGGAAACGCTGCTTTATCAGTTAGTTTAACTGCTTTTGCAACCTTAGTTTGTTTAGTAATGACTCCTTTTAATTTACAGTTTTGGGGAGGCTTATATGAGCCTACAAATGCTATTTTAAAAACAGTTGAGTTAGATCCTTTTGAGTTGTTTAAATTAGTTTTATTGATTCTAGGAATTCCTCTAATTCTAGGAATGTTAGTGAATCATTTCTATGAAAAAACTGCAAAAAAGATAGAGCGAGTTCTTAAACCTTTTTCAATGATTGTGTTTTTAGCACTTATTATTATTGCGTTTTATGATAATATTGATGTCTTTTTAGATTATATCTATTTAGTAGCTGCACTGGTTATTTTACACAATATCGGTGCCTATATTATAGGATTTTATACTGCCAAAACATTTGGATTGGATAAAAGAGACCAAAAAACGATTTCTATAGAAACTGGAATTCAGAATGGTGGGTTGGGATTATTATTAATCTTTCAATTCTTTGATGGTTTAGGAGGAATGGCTTTATTGGCAGCTTTTTGGGGTGTTTGGGATATTTTCTCTGGTATGGCTTTAGCTGCTTATTGGGGAAGGAAGAAAAGCAATGAACAATCAACAATTATTAGTGAGCAGTGAACAATTGTTCGTTGAAGTTGAAGTTCTAAAATATATTTACAACTCTTTCATTTGTTATGCTTATTTAATTCTCCCTTTTTCATTTAGAGTTTTGACTTTTACATTTTAAATTTGATAACTGATAACTGATAACTGATAACTGATAAGTGATAAGTGATAAGTGAATCAATGACAACCAGCAGCATCTATAAGAGTTAACATAGGTTTTGGAGATACAAAAGGAATTCCTAAGCCTAATCCTCTCATCACAAAGAACAAACCAATGACTACAACTACTATTGGAATTAATTGCTGAATTCTTCTTCTATTAATAACACTTGTAACATTTCCTATTAAAACTACAGCAGTCATTAACGGTACAGTCCCCAATCCAAATAGCGCCATATACAAAGCTCCTTCGTAAAAAGTTGAACTCGTTAAAGCGCCAAAAATTGCCATATAAACCAAACCACAAGGCAACAATCCGTTTAAAAAACCAATGGTAAAAAAGGTGGGCGTTTCTTTCTTTTTTAGAGAAGCTCCTAAATTGTTTTTCACAGAGTTTGTTAACTTTATAATCGGTTTTGCAATCGGTATTTTTTGAAATACTTTTGGAAGTACAATGGAAAGAATCATTAAAACTCCTACTGCTATTGATAATTGTTGTTGTAATCCGAAAAAATAAAATCCTTTTCCTAATAATCCAATAAAACTTCTGTTGAGCTACGAATAAATAATACTGAAATTCCTAATGCTATAGGAACATCAATATTTAAAATCTTAGATCGCAATCCTTTATAAGCAGAAATAAAATAATGGTTTGCGGCATAAAAAACTACTGGTAAAGAGAAGATTAACATTAACCATCTAAAAATGTGTTTGTATTTTTCTAACCAAAACCCAGAGACTTCAAAATACTCCGGAAAAGACAAAAACATAATATTTCCAAAAGCAAATCCTGCGATTCCTAATTTGTAAATTAGGCTTCTATCTACAGGTTTCTTTTTTCCTTCAGAATCTTCAAGACTTATATACGGCTCATAACCAATTGAGCTTAATAAAATAACTAATTCTTTCAAATTTGTCTTTTCAGAATCATAGGTAATTCGAACTGATTTCTTTGGAAAATCGACCTGAGAAGAAATAATTTCTGACTTAAGTTTATGTAAATTTTCTAAGACCCAAATACAAGAGCTACAATGAATATGAGGTATAAATAAAGAAACAATCTGTCTATCATCATCATTAAAATCTAAGAGTTTTACAACAATAGTTTCATTTGATAAATAATCATATTTTCCAAGGATCTCTTTTGGAATGGCTCCTGGATTTTCTTGGATATCATAATAGCAAGTCATCTCATTTTCTGAGAAAATCTCAAAAACAGTTTTGCATCCATTACAACAAAATGTTTTATCATGACTCTTCACTACCAATGAATCACACATGTTCCCGCAATGATAACAAGGTTTTTCTTTCATAATTATTTGTGCGCTGCCTCATACAAAGATGCCGTATCATTTTATCAAAAAATATGACATTTATCAGCTTTTTTACTTACATTAGAATCATAAAGTTTTTACTGAAAATGAGTAAATGTGAGCAATGTATTGTAAGACAATTAAATTCTTTAGGAGAATTAACAAAGGATGAATTGTTGCGTATATCTGGATGCAAATCTTCTAATATTGTTAAAAAAGGGGAAATTCTTTTTGATGAAGGCCAGCATATTAACGGAGTTTTCTGTATTAAAGATGGCGTTTGTAAAGTCACAAAAATGAGTTCAAACGGGCGAGAACAAATTGTGAAACTTGTTAAGAAAGGTGATTTATTAGGGGAACGAAGTTTGGTTAGTGAGGAAGTATCAAACTTAAAAGCAACTGCTATTAATGATATGGAAATTTGTTTTATTCCGAAGGAAGAAATTGTTAGAGATTTAAAGAGCAATACCAATTTTACGATGAGTATTTTAAAAGAAATGGCCGTTTCTTTAAAAGAAGCAGACAATGTAATTGTAGATATGGCGCAAAAAACTGTAAAACAACGCTTGGCTGAAACTTTATTGCATCTAAACAAAACTTATGGTTCAGAAAATCTCGAGAAACCTTTAGATATTCAACTATCTAGAGATGATATTGCTAGTATTATTGGAACAGCAACAGAATCTGCGATTCGATTATTATCTTCATTTAAAAAAGAAAAGTATATTCATTTAAAAGGAAAAGAAATCTATATTTTGAATCCTAAAAAACTTCAGCAAATAGCTGAAGGATTTTAAAATTATTTCACTCTTGAAACTTCTCTGGTATTATTTTATAAAAATTCTTGTAAAATCATCTTTGTTCTTTTATACCAAAAAAATAAAAGTAACAGGAAAAGAAAATATTCCAAAAAAAGGAGCGGTCTTGTTTATGGTCAATCATCCAAACGGATTAATAGATCCACTTATTGTTGCTGTAAACAATCCTAGGGTTCAACATTTTTTAGTACGTGCCGCTACCTTTAAAAAACCATTAATTAAGAAATTTCTTGGAACTTTAAACTTAATGCCCATCTATAGAATCAGAGATGGTGTGCAACAATTAGGCAGAAATCAAGAGATCTTTGAAACCTGTTTTTCTATATTAAACAATCAAAAATCTTTAATGATTTTCCCAGAAGGAAGTCATGATAAAAGAAGAACTGTACGTCCTTTAAGTAAAGGTTTTTCTAGAATTGTTTTTGGTGCTCTAGAGAAAAACCCCAATTTACAAATTCATATTATCCCTGTTGGTTTAACCTATCAAAACCCTTCGGTATATCCATCAAATGTTTGTTTACAATACGGAACTTCAATTTTAGCGAATGATTATTTTAAACCTGAAACGATTAATTCAGAAATAAAGCGATTAAAAGATGCTATATCTAGTCAGTTAAAAACACTTTCAGTTCATATTCCAGCAGATGATAATTATCAAAAAACCTTAGATAAATTTAATGCAGCCAATGTAGATTTCACTTGTGTTGATGAAGTGAATAAAATGGTTGAATCTGGTGTAATTTTGAAAAGAAAAAGAACCTTTAATTTTTTTGATTTTTTAAAGCCTATCATCATATTAAATAGTATAATTCCATGGATTATTTGGAAATATGCTGAACATAAAAATGATGAATTTGAATTTATTGATACTTTTAGATACGGAATATGTACATTAGCTTTTGGCTTATTTTACATCTTACAAACCAATTTAGTTTCGTGGTTTCTTACATGGAAAATTGGACTTATTTATTTAGCTAGCTCGCTTATTTTATTACTTATATACAGTAAAACACATTCTACTCCGGCAAAATTGCCTCTTGAATAATTCGTTGAACTTCGGTTCTAATATCTTCGGTTACCAAACCTTTATTTTCCATAGTAGGATACACTCTATTCGATAGAAAAACATAGACAATTCCGCTAACAGGATCTGCCCAAGTGTAAGCTCCAGTAAAACCACTATGTCCAAAACTTTCATCTGAAACACATCCGCAAGTTGCTTCAACTTCTGGATCTAATTGAGGCTTATCAAAACCTAAACCTCTTCGTACATTTTTGTCAGCATAATAACGTTTGTTGAACTTATCAAAAGTCTGGGCTTTAAAATATCGTTTTCCTCCATAATATCCTTTCTGAAGATACAATTGCATCATTTTAGCCACATCATTTGCATTGGCAAACAAACCTGCGTGTCCTCCTACTCCGCCTAGCATTGCTGCCCCCATATCATGCACATAACCATGCAATAATTGGTTTCTATAGTA